>Ga0222712_10002241_pt1 | contig 22487 bp, 15 predicted proteins | sample C33_657DmetaG_FD_165043 | JGI IMG/M metagenome (GOLD analysis project Ga0222712, IMG submission 165043) | Estuarine water microbial communities from San Francisco Bay, California, United States - C33_657D | ecosystem: Environmental > Aquatic > Marine > Unclassified | place: USA: California... | reverse complement strand
CGTTACCAAAGCTCCAGCTATCATTATATTCTCTAAACCAGTTGCCTTTAAACTGAGTATCAGCTAAAAAAGGTATTTGTTTACTTCCATCGAACTTTTCAGTATTAATGTAATAATTTTTATCTTCAATATCTGACATATACCCTCTCATTCTAAAAATATAAGAAGATAATGTTGAGTGACTATTGCCTATAAATTTAATACCTCTAGTACATATGAATTGCTCTATGATTGGAATCCAGTTAACATCAAATTCGTTAAAAATACTTACTTCTTTTCTTATATCTTCATAAAAAAATGTTTCATAGTAGTCTGATAAAGGTTTAAAGAATTCTTTATCTCTATGATCTGTTGCTATATAGAGCTTACTACCTTGCGGAATTATATCTTTTATATTTTCTAATATCTGTTCGCAGGGAATAAATAATTCTTTATATTGAAAATCATTTCGTCTAATATGAATAGAATAGTAGTCTTTATCTCCTAACTTATTAATAAATTGCCATGCTAGATCGAAAATATCTGTTCGGTAATGTACATGCTTAGCAATAAGTTTTTTAATCTCTACATCTAAGCTGGTGTATAAAGTCTGGTGTGTAACTCCTAGTAAGTTTGATTCTAGAAATAAAAATTCTTCTTCGGAAAAAAGGTCTTCTCTATTCAATACCGGTCGGTATTTAGTAAACTTAGTAGGTACAGGTACTTTTTCAAAGTTTATTACATGTCTTACTGCATCATAATCTAATACCTTTGATATTGCTTTTACACTTTCATAGTTAACCTCTAATTGCCTCTCTTTGCAAAAAGTATAAAACGGGATAGAAATAACTCCTAGGTCTGAAGTATCAAAAAAGGACTCCATACTTGAATGTCCTTCTAGTAGGTACATCTTATATTCTGGAGTCAGTACTAGCTTTCGGTTAGTTAAGTAAGCTATACAGACAGCTAGCTCTAATGACATTCTTATGTTGTTAAAACCTCCTGGCCATGGCCTGAAAATTATATACCCTTTGCTTCCGTCGTAAAATTTAAAGATACTTTCAAAATTCCATTTTGTGTAATAAACGTAATCTGTTCTGAACTGATCAACTCCGGTAACCATTTTATTTCCTGCTTCGCTGATTATTTTAGATAAATCGTATTTCTTTTTTTGATCAAAGGTATGATCTTGTTTAAAAAATAATCTATTACCTTCTTTATCCGGTATTACATTAGGGTAGTGTATGATGTTTCCTATTGTAGTTCTTTCACGGTCATTCCATGCTGTACAAGTTCCTATGTCTTGTATAAGGTCTACTTTAATATTAGAATCTTTGATAGCATAATCTAGACCCCACATTTCAGCTTCCCATCTCCCTTCTTTTTTGCGGATCTGCTCACAGTATTCTGTGTATTTTTTATAAAACTTTTTTAAAGTGTTAAATTTTAGAGCAAAAGGATACATTATACCTTTTTCATCAGGGTTATCTATTTCTCGATCTTCCCATCCTTTAAGTGGCATAAAGTGTATAAAATCTTGACCGATTATATGATCGTCTTCTAACTCAAAATCTACTGCTTTGGTAAACAGCATATCCGGATCTAAGAATAATAATTTATCTTCTTCTTGGAAGTAATTATTTTCACATAACCATTCTACGGATCTATACTTATTAGGTATACCGCCCCACCAGTCATCGTTGGCTGTTTGCCACAAGTGTGCATAATCTGGCTGATCTATTACTATTGCGTCTGATAAAAAACTAAAGTCTGGTGTTTCATCTCTATGTCCGTAATCTCCGGAAAGTAGAACTACTAGTTTACCTTTTTGATTTACTTTTTTTAATGACCAATGTAGTAACTTTATCTGCCATGCTTGATACTCACACCGACTAGTTCCAACAATAATATAGTCCATTTATTAAGGTACAAATTTATAATCTGCAAATGTATAGTGTAAAAAGAAATTTCTAAAGTATTCACCTTCGAAAGGTTCAATTCGGCCGTGCTTATTTGTAGCAGACTCATATAAGATCATTTCTCCTACTTCCGCATAAACTTTATGCCATCTCCCTAAGTGGTCTTGTATGTCTATAGGCCAATCCCTGTCTACTTGCTTATCTACTATTACAATAGAGGAGATATGGTGAGTAGTAAAAGTATCAGTGTGAGGTTCTAAGATAGCTCCTCTTTTATAAGATCTGATTCCGTAAATCCACTTAGGAATTAATTTTTCTTTATGTCCTATAAATTCTTCATGAATAGGTTGCAGCTCTTCAGCAATTATTTCTCTGATACGTGTAAATGCATCCATGCTGAATATTTCAACTGGTGCGTTTCCTTGACTATCGTGTATAAAATTAGTAATACCTTCCCAATTTTCATCTCTCACAGTATGTTTAAGTAAGTTATATGCTTCTGTAATGAGTTGGAAAGTTTTCTCAGGTACCTTTACTACTTTGAAACCTAATTCGGTTAATCTAGGTAAATCTTCTTTTTTAGAAAATACTTTATCGACTGGAGTCGGCTTCACCATGTCTAGATACTCTTTTGCTAATTTAAAATCTTCTGCACTATTAAATTTATTTTCTCTAAACCATTTAGTTATAATAATTTTTCTACCTTTTAAAACAGGTAGCCCTGCATGCAGAGCAGCTGAGTTTTCAGTTCCTGTACCGTTAGAGTTTTTCCAAACTACTGCAGTACCTTTTATAGGTGTAAATGTTTTTTGTAAAGTAGGAAAGTCTGTTTCACCTCCTTCTTCTACATTATTAAGGTATATCATAAACGTCCAAGTTCTTTGACCGCTAGATAAACAATGGTTGTGGTATGCATCTTTGCCGAAAGCATCTTGGTGATGTCTAAATTCTTGACCTACTTCATAAATTTGTCCTTGTGTAGGCTCTGAGTAAGGTCCTTCTATCCCTAACTCTGTGTACATCTTCTGATTAACTTGACTAACTATCAGGTCACTGTCGTGTAGAACCGCTGTAGAACTTGTACGACCTTCGTTATAGGTAATAGCTTCTGCTCCAGTACCGGCTACACTTGAACGTGCACTACCTTTTTCGGTCAAAGCTACGATATAGTCACATTCTTCGTTAGTAAGAAACTGAGGGATTGTAAATATTTCTAATCCATGACTGTTTGGTATGTATATTCTTTCCATATAAGGGTATTTTATTATCCATCACAAGCTACACAGTCTTCTGTAGTTCTACTCCCAATATCTCCGTTAATTACAGAATCTGTTCTTAAATAATATAAGGTTTTTATTCCTAACTTCCAAGCCGTCTGGTGAACTAAGTTTATAAATCTTGGACTATCCGTTGGATCGAATGCTAAGTTTAAAGACTGAGTCTGATCGATATACTGTTGACGTATTGCAGCTTGTTCTACTAACTGTAGCTGGTTTATTTCAGCAAATGTTAAGAAGATTGGTTTATCCTCTGCAGGCATAACATCTTCAGGTAAATTTGCAATAGAACCTCTATCTTTCATAATCTGGTCCCATACTTCTTCGGTATTATGACCTCTTTCTAATAAATAGTTTTCTAGTTCAGGATTTTTACGAATAAAAGTTCCCTTCCCTGAATTAAATGTGTAAATATTTGCCGGTAATGGCTCAATCCCTGCTGATACACCTCCTGATATAGTTGAATTTGAAACTGTTGGTGCAATTGCGAGTAAGTGAGTGTTTCTCATACCTGTACCTTTACACCATACTGGTTCTCCATATTCATCAGCTAGCTTTCTAGAAGCAGCTTCTGCTTGTGATTTAATTAGTGAAAATATCTGATGTGTAAAGCTATTTGCAGCAATACTAATAAAAGGTATCTTCTTCTGCTGTAGCAATGTATGCCATCCTAAAACTCCTAGTCCAATAGCTCTGCCTTTCTTAGCAGAACGATGAGCTCTAATTAAAGATTCTTTTCCATTAGTCTTTACTAAAAACTCTTCCATTACTCCATCTAAGAAGTAGATTGCAGTTTCAATTAAGTCAGTAGATTTCCATTCATCCCATTTAGCCAAGTTAACTGAGCTCAAGCAGCAAATAAAACTATGTTCTTCGTCGGTATGTAAAGTAATCTCTGAACATATATTAGTCATAGTTACTTCTAAATTATTTTTAATATATGCTGGAGGGTTAGCATTATTTACATTATCTTTAAACATGATATAAGGTTCTCCTGTCTCAACTCTAGCCTTTAGTATTTCTACCCAGACTTCCATTGCCTCAGGGTCTCTACGCTCGATCTTTTGCATAAAGTTATCATCCACTATAACGCATTGATGTAGGTTGAGACACTGTCTATTCGGGTCTCCTTTAGGTCGTCTAATCTGTAAAAATTCCTTAATATCTGGATGGTTAATATCTAGATTTACGGAAGCTGCTCCTCTTCGAACTGCTCCTTGATTTGTTGCAATAATAGTAGAATCATAAATCTTAGCCCAAGGTATAACTCCTTCTGACTGTCCTAGATCTCCGTTACCAATTTTAGAACCTCTTCCTCTAATTTTAGAAAGACCAATACCTACACCACCTCCTAGAGATGTCAATCTCATTAATTCAGCATTTGTTAATCCAATACCTCTGATAGAATCCGGAGTATCGATACCAAAGCAGGAAATCGGTAGTCCTTTGTCTGTACCTGTGTTAGATAAAACTGGAGAAGCTAAATTCAACCAACCTTTCCACATATACTTAAAAAACTTAGCAGCTAAATCAGGTCGATCTAATCTTGCTGCAACTGTATCTGATACTCTCTTATATGCTTTTCGAGGAGTCTCTCCCGGTAGAAGATACCCTTTCGATATTGTTGATAAAGAAATTTCGTTCATCCATTCAGGGTAATCTTTTCCTGCTTCCCAGGCGGAAGTATCTACTTGTAGTGCCATTATATAATTTAATTAGATATTTTTAAAATGCTTTTGACCAATCCATATGACCTTTAGAGTAGTTTGTTACTCTACTTGCAAAAAAGTCTGTATGCTGTTTGCCTGCAATAACAGCATCAAACCATTTCATTGTCTTTAAAGCTCCTGCGTCAATTTGGTCAGAAGGGATCAAATGTTTCAAACCTAGATCTCCCATTTTAGTATTAACTCTATGTTTAATAAAGTTTTTGAGATCCTCACTAGATAAATTCTCTAAATCTCCTAATTCAAAAACTTTATCAATGAAATCGAACTCTAATTTTAAAGCTAAGTTAGCTGCAGCTTCGATTTCACCTTGTAACTTTGTTGTATTAATCTCTGGATACTCTGAAAGTAATTGACGGAATAACCAGCAACCTGCTTCTGAGTGAAGAGATTCGTCTCGTACGGACCATTCAACAATCTGTCCAATACCTTTCAACTTATTTCTCATCTTAAATGATAATAGTACCGCAAAAGAAGAAAATAGGTTAACTCCTTCTGTAAATGCTGAGAAGATAGCTAAAGACTTAGCTCGTTCGTGCCAATCCGGAGTTCCGTCGTGGCTATCTCTAACATTCATTAAAGATTCAATCTTTGCCTTAGTAGCTTCGTCTTCTAAAAATTCTGCAAAGTTATCTAAACCTAACTGTTCGTTAAGTAGTGAGTAAGCTTCTGCATGTATAGTTTCAAATGATCCGAAAGTAACACCCATCATAATAATCTCAGGCTTTCTAAACCAACTAGTTACTAGTCCAGTCCAATAATCGTTAACTACTGTCTCAGTCTGAGCAAAGCCTTTTAATATACCACCGACTACATTCTTCTCGTGATCTTTAAGATTAGATTTCCAATCTGTAACATCTTGCGCCATTGGTACTTCTGTATGTAGCCAATGAGCTTGTTGCTGCTTCAACCAATAATCATACGCCTTTGGGTATTCAAACGGCTTGTAGACAACTCTTTCATCTCTTAGTCCCATAGTATATTTTTAGTGTTTTAAATAATAAAATCCCCGAGGTTTTAAGCATTATTTTGCTTTCGGGGATGTAGAAATAAATAGCTTCTACAACTATTTGTTATTGATTTTGCTCGAAAAATTTCTTAGCAATTTCAAAATGAGTTCCTTGCGGATTAGTATTTTCATCGTCTATACTAGCTCTCCCTTCAATCGAAATGTGTCCGTTATTTGTATCCATTTTCACATTATATGTCATACCGTCTTGACCATACCTATTTTTCATAACGTGTAGACGCCCTGTACCTAATACCTTATCCTCTTTTTGTCTTGATAACGATAAACATATATCGGCTACCATCATCTTGTCATAAGAACCAGCTGCTTTATCTCCTTCTATTACGTTATCTTTAGCCCCCATACGATTAACCTGCGAAGGTGTTAATATAGGTATTTTTAACTCTTTAGCTAAACTTTTTGTAGCAATAAAAACATCATCGATTTCATCTTTACGTTCTGAGTATTTGCCTCTAGATGGTGCTTTTAAGTAATCAACGTAGTCAATAATAATTAAATCTGGTTTATGTCCTACATCCATACACTTCTGTACGTGGCTCTTAATGTTATTTACTGTCGCTGCTTTAGGAGCATATTCTTTTACGATAAGCCTACCTTTCAAGTTATTAATTTGGCTTTCTACATCTTTTCTGTGTCTATTAACCTCGTCAATAGAGTATCCTGTAAAGTAGCAATCAAATCGCTTACCCACATATTCTTCTCCTAATTCAAGAGTATAATAGTTAACTTTGAATCCTAACTTTACAGCATGTGCTGCGGCTGCTACCATCGTCCATGATTTACCACCACCGGGATTACCGAATATAATAATTAAATCTCCTGGTCCCCATCCTCCTTGAATAGTTTCGTTTAATAAAGGCCACGGAGTAGGTATAGTAGGTCTGTAGTCTGTTCTATATCTTGATTCAACATCTTTATCGTATTCGTGACCGATATTCTTATCCATCGCGGCTTTCATAGCCTTTTCTATTAGGTTACGTATACCTTCGAAATCACTCTGCTTTAATAGATCTGCAGAAGATAGAATAGCTGCTTTCATTTCTTGATTCTTACAAAACGTAGTAAATTCCTCTTCTACATAAAGTAAATCGTCTTGAGAAGCGGCATAAGAGTTTCTTAACTCTTCTTTTACTGCTACCTGTAATACTTCGTTTTCGATCTTTTGAAGTTCTACTTTTAGAACGTCCATCGTAACATTAGTGTGATACTTATCAAAATACTTTAGAATCTGACCTATTATCCATTTATGTGTATCTGAATCGAAGTATTCTTCTCTTAGTACGTCTCTTACTGTTAGTAAGTAGCCTTTATCTGTTAGTAAGGCACCTATTACTTTAATCTGGAAGGGTTTTCCATATTGCGTTAACTTTTGCAATGTCATATAACTTATTGTTTAAAAACCGTTAATGTTCTAAAATTCTCTAACCATCCTTCTGTGTTCTTAGTAATGCCCTCAATTTTATCTATATCTAATAGATGCAAAAAGGCTCCTGTCTGCAGACGTGGTATAGGCTCTTTTAATACATTTAATGTATGAAGAATTTCTTTATCATCCAACTGTCCTTCATGTAAATTCATCAGCTGGTAATTAGTTTTTACCCTATCCCATTTGTGAATTATTTTAGCAAAAATAGATTTACCGTCTAACTTCTGCTCACATACCGTGTATATATCTTCTAACTCGTAGTTTGGGTTTGTAGTAAGTTCCGGGAATTCTTTGATTAAGGTCTTTAACCCTAATCCTTTTACTCCGTCTAGGTTGTCTGAATTATCACCTAATAATGCTTTAACTATATTATAGTTCTGCGGCAGTACTTCAAGTTCTTTAATGATATTCTCTTTTGTAAAAAGTGTTTTCTTTATAGGAGAGTATACTGAAATACATCCGTCTATTAATTGCAAGAAATCTTTATCGGAAGAAACAATAGTAACTTGTTTACCAGATGCTGATGCTCCTAATGCTAAGTCTGCTATAATATCATCTGCCTCTAGCTTCTCCATAGTTAAACTATGCAAAGGTAAACATTCAAGATAGTCTTTTAATCTCTCTAACTGTGCTGATAGTGATTCGTATTCTTCTTTTTTATTCTCATACATACCCCAGTTAGTAATTCTTGTATGTTGTCTTTGTGCTTTGTAATTAGGATCTATATTTTTTCTATTAGTAGAAGAACCTTTTCCGTCAAATACACAAATAACTCTTGTTGGGTCTATTGTTCTTACTAGGAATCCTAGCGATCTTAAGAAGCCTACAAGACCACCGATATGATGGCCTTGAGGATTCATTGCTCTTAGAGTTGAGAAGCTACGAATAAATGTATTCATAGAATCTATAATCAATAAATGATCATTTAATTCTCTAGGAGGGGACTCTTTAAGATTCTTTAAAATTTTACTATAGTCTGCCATTAATCGTCTAGTAAGTTGGGTGAAATGTAATCTTCTTCCATATCACCTTCTTCAACTAAACTAAAGTCAATAGATCCTAAAAGTTTTAACCAATGGTCTTTGTGTTGGTCTTTATACTTATCAATTGCTTTCTTATCGTCAGCAATAAAACCGTGAGGGGTCATTACAATTCTTCCTCTTGTTTGAACTCCTTCAATATGATTTTTTTCGATCTGTATATTTGTTCTTTTAGCAAACTCTACTTGAAGGCCACTTTTTATAGCTTTAATTTTGGATGTACCTGGGTTGGTGATATTACCGAAAGTAACTACTAATGTTGCATCGTACCACATCGACATACCGCCTTTGTTTTGCAACTTAGGTTGAGACATTGGTGAGTCGGGTTTTTGAGTCCATACCTTGTTAATAGCTACTAGCGTATTAGTATACGGGCTCCCTTCTTTACGAGATAATAGAATCTTTTGATTCAAATTATTTCCGAATTGAGTAGACATTGCTCCTGCATTCCATTCATTATTATTCTTATTAGAACGTACTGATAGATCACAAGGTACAGAGCCTACAGAATCCCAAAAGAAACATAAGTCATGTGGTAAGTTACCTTTAGCTTGTTCATCTAAGAGATCTGCTATGTAAGAAGCTACATCTTCAATAGTATTTAACGTACCTCTATCTGAGTAGAGAAAGAAGCCTTCGTAATCTGTTATTTCTCCGGTTGCTTCATTAATAACTTCCTCAAACTGTAATCCCATCTCTTTGGCATGTTGCCAAGACCATTTCATCTCCGTAATAATCAATACAGGTAAAATTCCTAACTTCTGAGCTGATACTGCTGCTTCTAATAGCGCTGTAGTCTTTCCTGTATCACTATGACCTCTTAATAAGGTAATATGACCTGTTGGTATACCTGGCATAGAAGTAATATCTTGGTAAGCTTTCGACAAAGGTATCCACCCTTGTTCTTTGAATTTTACCGAAGCATTTGCAAATCCTTTCTTCTTTTTAAAATTACCTAAATTAAATCCACTTTTTACTATAGCAGATGCTTTTTCTGCTGTTGCGCTTTTTGCCATTTATTTTATTCGTTAAAAAGGTCATCAAATTTACTTACAGTGTCTTTAACTCCTGGTGCTGAAGTCTCTAAAGAAAAGTCAGTCGAATGACTACCTAGAGTTTCAGTTAAGGAGTTTGATCCTCCAGTTGCAGGTGCTGAAGTAGTTTCTTCTTCTGCTGAACCAGGAGTTAAGTAATTTTGTAACTGCTTTTTAATGTACTCATAATCATACTGAGTATGAATATCAACAGGATGTGGCTGGTTCTTTAACCATAAATCAACTTGCGCAGCATTTTCTGATAGCGGAGTTTGTTTAGGTCTAATACGAACCGATGTGGTTGGGTAAGGGTTACCTGGAGCAACTTCTACTACTAGGTCCCATCCATTCATTACGTCTGTGTAATCTCCTACCTCTTCGTCTTGAGCTAATGCTAATAACGCCTTGTAGATTGTTACACCAAATCCCCATAAACGAACACCTTTATCTTCTTCACCTTTTACGATTACTGGTGCGAAAATACGTGTTTTGGGGTTAAGTTTACCGGCTAAGGTCCAGTTATCCTTATCTGAAGTCTTCTTTAATTCCTTAATAAATTCTTCAATAGGATCTTGTTTTCCAAAATTAGATAATGCTGCCATAGGGTATTTACCAATTCCATAGTGAAACTTCACTTCCTTAAATGGAAGATTAGGATCATACATAGAAGGTACAATACGAATGGTGCTTTTACCGTTTTCAGGTTTCCAGAAAGTAGCTGAATAGTCTACCTTCTCTCTTTCTTGTCCGCCGTTGTTTAACGCAGACAGCTTTGCTTTGATTGCATCTAGATTCATAATATAACTTTAATTGTTTATAACTAATTTAATATACGAAATATATCTCAATTCTCCAACTCTACAATCTTAAATAATTTGGTATTTACTCTTTTTAATTCCGGACCTTTCGTCAATAAAATACAGTTTTTGTAGTCTGTCCAGTTAATTTTGAAAGAAGTGTCTAATACTCCATTATTAAGTTCTTTTATTAATGTGTTGAGAGCATTGATCGTATATAGGGTATTTGCTTCTTTCTTACGATGTACTAAAATAGTATTATCGATGAAGTTTGAAACGTTACCAAAATCTACATTGTAAGTACAGATATATTCGTCTTGACTTTTAGAATACAAAACGAATATTTTATTATAGATAATTCTATATTTTTGAACTATATTTTCTAATGTCGCCTCTAGTTCTTCTCCAGTAGAGAAGGTGCAAAACAGCTTGTTACTCATATCCTCGGTTAAATATATTTGATCGATATCGTAGTCGAATCGACTTTGTGACATAACATTTTCCATTGTATAATTATAAATATTAATAGGTTCTATAAAACCAGGTTTTCTGATGTTTTTATTTTAACTGGATATTTTTTATTTTCGCTTAGTATAGATGCTAATTCTACGAGTATCTGTTCTCCGTCTTCCTTAGAATAGTCAAACAGTATTGCATCGTAGGTATACAAGGCTATTTTAGTTTTTTTATCTCTTAGATACTTTAACACTTCTTTTAATATAAGGACATTTCTTGCAGTTTCCAACGATTGCATAATATAATTCATAAGTTTCTGCGGATGCATATCTTTTAGATTCTGATTGAATGGCTTATTGCTGATAGGAGTACGTGCTTCTCCTTTTGAAAACTCACTCCATAAGTAATTAATATAGTCTTGAATCTTTACAAATATCTCTAAGTTTTTATATCCCTCTGGTATTCTACCATAGATAGCTTGGAAGTTTATTTGTTTAGCTTCTTGATACTCTTCTTGAGTAATATCTTCTTTACCGTAGTAATACTTACCTAGAGCCTTATGAGCAGATTCACCTTCTATCTTAAAATCTATTTGCTCTGATAACAGTCTTAGATGATATCCATCAAAATCGAATTCAACAAAACAGTCATACTGTGGTATAATCGCTTTTCTAAACTCTTCTCCTTTAGGTATAGCTGCAAAATTTATACTATTGAAAGCATTAGTAGGTCTCGATGTACTATTATATAAGTTGTAGTATGTGTATGTAATATTATCTTTAATATTATACTTCGGTGTATGTGGCTTAAATAGTTCTATAAAAGGTTGATATATTACCCTAAGTCCGTGTTGTTCTAATAAGTAAAATACTTTAACAGCAACATCGTTATAAAATTTAAAAGTATCTTCCTTAGGTTCTTCGATATACTTCTCTACTGCATCAAATATCTTTTCGCTTTGTTCGTGTAACTTAGATAACGGTACTAGCTGGTTAATATTATCAAAGTCTTTAAATTTGTTATAGAACCAGTTTATTGTTGATATTTTGCTTGGTAATTCTATTTTATCGTAGTACCAGAACGCTCTCCATAAACTTATATCTATTGCATCTATAAGTGGAAAATGGTAAAGTAAATTTTTCTTGTCTAATACATAAACCTTTTTATAAGCACTCAAGAGGTTAAAAACTTCTTCTTTACTTACATTTAAACCTTCATCATGATTTATAGGAATAATGTACCCTCCGGTTTCATCTAGAGGTCTGATATAGACTGCTGTGGTGGTTGTAAATTTAGGGTGAAAGTAGTCATTAGAGGAAATAACATCTACATAGACGTCAATATCCGGGTAACTACGTAACCTATCGAGCTGTTGTTTATTCTCTACTATATAAAACATTTCTTATAACCTTTTAACCAATATACGAACTAATCTGTTAAGATCAAACTTAACATTGCTTTATCTCATAAAGTTTTCCTTCTCTATCAATCTTTGCTGTGTAGTCTCCATACCCTTCTACGCGAATAGTGTAGAAAAGATTGTAAGATTCTTGTGATACTATCTTCGGGTTGAGATTTGGAATTCTTCTAATTGGTAAGTATCTATTCTCTCTGACAGCATTCTTAGTTCTATAATAAAAAACATCTTTTTTAGGATTACCTTGATCATCTAATAGAGGGCCTTCTTGATTATAAATTTTCATACTTACTGGAGTAAATGATCCGCATGATCTTTCCGCACTTGGGTTGCCTACTTGTGCTTGATACCAAGTTAAAGATTTAGCATATGCTGATGTTGAATCAGCACTTTGTGCTCCTTCGTTTGCGGAAGCTTCTCCAGCATTAGCTTCTGATTGAGGCAGCTCAGGAAGAGGTGGTAATACTTCTTCTTCTACTACTTTTTTACTGACAGCACTAACTACAGTAAGTCCGTTAGACTCTAAGGTAGTAACTTCGGTTTTTTCTTTCTTAAGTTGTTTAAATTTAGAAGCCTCTTCAATTACGAATTGCTTCAAATCAGAAAGGAATTCTGTCATACCCGGTATAGCCTCTTCAGCTTGTAAAACAACGTCTCTATTCCTTGCAATTGCTCCAGGGTAACTATATCCATTAACTATTTCATCTTCGGAGGGTCCCACGATGTTCCACTCTAACTTAGTTCTCCTATAGTATCCCTTATCAGCTATACTTTTATATGTTTCTGATGTTATCTCTTTTATTTCTGCATTCCTAACATCTTGTAGAAAATATCTTCTAAATGATCCTTGTATATAATCATCTTCTGTCGGTTTAGGGTAGTAAAATGCTTCTGTTGATTTATTCTTTATACCTGGAAGGACTGTGTTGTATGCAGGGTTAGATCCTAAATTTTCAAGAAGTAATGTAGCTTTCGCAAAATTACCTTTTAGTAAATCTTCTAAGGCTACCTTATATTTACTTCCCCAAGAAGTTGCTACCCCTACTAAGTCATCAACTGGTTTATTAAGTATATCGGTATACTTGGCATAATCATTAGATGCTTCCCCCGTAGATTGCCCTAGTGCTTCAATAACATATTGAGAACCTGGTACGTAGCTTAATATATCGCTTTTTATATCTGCCATCTTTATAATACTATTTCTTTGTTGTTAAGTAGTACGTAAGAAAATTTATTCGATTTAGTAGCTTTTTGACTCTTATTCGATAATTCCATAAGTCTATTATGTTGCTTTTCATTTGCAAATACTTGACAACCCGCTGACCAGTTATCTACAGTTTTATTAGCAGCTGTAGATGCTCCTGAATTGTGTAGTTGCATACCGCCCCCGTCTTGGAATAAACCTGCTAAATTCGCGCCTAGAGATTTGGCTGGGGCAACTGCTAATGTAAGCCAGTTATCGCTATAGTCTTTATCTCTATGAGCAGATTGTGAAGATACTGATCTTAACGCAAGGTGTGGTTTTTTACTTCCACCGTGGTGCATACCCGGGGTATATTGATTAATAAATTGCTTTTCTTGCATAATACCTACTCCATTTGCATTTTTAGATTGAGCAGCAAATTTGCTATTTGTAGATAAAGAGAAACTTGCTCCTGGTACTGTAGTAGCAGGATAACTTTCAGCAAATTTTTGTCCTTTTTCTATCCACGCAACTATTACTATATCGGTAAATTTATTAGTAAGTGGGTGTTTTACTCCACCCTTACCATCGCTCACTTGCCCGGATGTATTTCTTACTCCAACTATATTTAACTGAAGTTCACCACTAAACCATTGGTATTTTTTCCTTTCAACAGCTGCCTTCACTTTATCATAGGAAACGTTTGTTCCTAATGCTGTTTGAGTCTGTAATACATCTGTAGCATTTGGATCTGTTACTGAAGGATCTTCTGGTACAGGTTTAGTTTGTGGTTGAGCTGTACCACCAGTAGCACTTGCTTTATTTAAAACAGATGTATCTACTCCTTTTAATTTTGTAAGATTATACATCAAAGCTCCAACATCAGTTTTCCAACCTCCCTCATCTATACTATGGTCGATTCTTGTAATAATAAATCCTATCGCTGCTCCAGAATATGCTCTAGGTAACACTTTCATAGAATTATTAGAAAGTTTAAATACTTCTCCTATCCTAAATCCTCCAATTCCTAATATAGTAAAGGATAATTCTACAGGGATTGTACCGGGAGCTGGCATACCTTCTTGGCTACATATAGCCGGTACCATTGCTGCTTGATACTTTTGATGACCTGATTGAATACCTTTGAATAAATCTGGATCATATTGCTGGTCTGTAAACCATCCGGTTCCGTTGAATTTTTCAAATGCTTCTTGACACCTATCGTTCCATTCTGCCTTTTCGTCTGCTTCTTTTGAAATTACATCTTCATCAGGTTTAGCTTGTTCAGGGCCTACATTTTTTCGTGGAAAAATTCTATCAGTATGACCTCTATTCCATTGTAACATCTCTGCTACGCTTTGCTTAGTTCCAGTACCGCTAGCTTGAGCAGCAATAGAAACCTGACTTGCTAGTTTATTAGTAATTTTAGATTCGGTCTTAATATCATAAGCAAAAGAACCTAAACCTATCAAATCTATTTCTTTAACTGAGTCTAACGCCTCTCCTTTAATTTTACATTTTCTATCTACAACAGCCCATTCATCTTTGTCTTCATCATAGTTTACATCAAATTCATTAACTCCTCCTAATGCCTCTCCAAGTCCTCCTAGTATTGCTTTCAGTACATCTAATACACCTGGTTCTTTTTCTTTTACCTGATCATCGTCGTATATTGCATCTAGTTTTTCATAAAGGTATAAGTTAGACACACAGATATTTAAGATATCATCTGATGGTGTAAGAGCGGCAGTTATTGATGGGTGTAGTGCTATACCAGCTGGTTTAGATTCCCATTGAGTATTCTTAGGATTAAGGTTAGGAAGAACACAAACGAAAGGATTAATACTATGGTGTTGTACATGTGTAAAAAATCCGTTGTATTCTTCTTTGCTTGTTTTAAATTTTACAGCTCTTTGATCATTACCCACCCACATCATTGATGTATTCAAAACAGCTAATACCGTTCTGAGTGAAATATAAATAAAAGTAGTCTTATCGTCGAAAAAACTTGTAGGTGATTTAATATCAAACCCAGGTGCGGCTGCTGCGTAACATTCTTCAGGTTTTAATAAAGCTGCTAATCCAGGTGCTTTACCTGCTCCTGCAAGTGCGACTAAAAGATCGCGTCCATTTAACTCTCCTGATGCCTGGGATAACTCAATACGTTTGCAAAAAAAATGGAGTAAACTTTTTCTTTCGGATTTATCATTAAAACCAGCTGCTAAATTTGAAGCATTCTTCTCTACCGTAGCTGGGTCAAAAGATGACTTAATAGACTCTATTACCTCACCTTTTGATATTAACATTAAGTTTATATCATATGTACCATCAGCATTAAACGTCCAGCTAAAGTTTTTACATATAGCTACTATAGCATCATAGTTGTAACCGCTGTTAACTTTAGTTGATCTTATAGACTCCATAATAGAGTCATACTTAGCACCAGCTAAAAACTTATCAGAAGCTTCTCTGGAAAACATTGTCTGCTGAGCGCCACTGTTATCGATGTATAAAGTATGTCCCCATTCTAGAAGAAAACTAAAGCCTGGGCGGCAATAAAGTTCGTATATAATATCAAGATCTCCTACGTTATAGGCTTTGACTGTAATCTCTACATCTCTTAAAGCTCCAAAAGTTCCTTTAGTTTTTACTTTAGCATCTACGATACCTGGTCGTGGAGTAAAAAGTCTTTCATCATCTCCTGCTGCGGTTAATTTATACCCTACTGGGTCACCGCTTATCGAATCGTTTTGAAAAGCTATTCCACCTTCTAACTTAAAATCACTTGTACTATAAGTAGGATGTACTACGCTTGAATATAAATTTAAAAAAGCATTACTACCATGTAGACTAGAAAGTCCATCCACGTAGTTATCACTTCTAAGGAACTCAGATCTTTTGTTTAGCTGTGTTGATACTCCAGGTTGTAAGCTACCTCCTAAAAACTTTGCCATTATCGTTCTCTATTTACCTTTTCAAAAGACAGTAATACAGCATTTTTATCATGAGGTATTCTTAACTGCACTCCTGGTGTTGGTATTAAATTGAATCTACTATGTGTATTAGCACTTGCAATAATCCACCATAACGAAGCATCTTTATAATACTGCAATGCTAGAGTATCATAGCGATCTCCTCCTGTTGTTATAACATAAAAATCATCCTCATGTTCTGGGATATCTGGGTAGATAGGGTTGCGTTTATATCGCATTCCCTCTGCTGTTTTATATTCCTTAATATGACTATATCTATCCATTGTATTAATTTACGAAATTTTTCGCTTAAATCCAAAGTATTCATTACCTTTTTGTGATACTTTAGGAGTAAATGTATGAATAACTGTCATATCAAGTGCAACAGATAACATATGGGGTACTTCTGAGAGTCCTTCTAAGCCGTAATCTATTTCCCATGGTGTACCAACATCCCATGTTAATCCTACACTATTAAAAAGTACTGGTTGGTTACTAAAATAAGTACCTATATCCAGTATAACATATGTTCCTCTCATAAAAATATTACCTGAACCGTAAGTTGGGGCTGTTGCAGAAGCTAATTTATTTAGTCTCTCATAATACATCATCAGTTGATCATAGTTCATTCCAGCCATTTTAAAACCTAAAGAAGCTTTTCTGTCAAACCCTCCGTAGTTGTAAAACTGCTCACCGCGACCTACAAATCTTTGTCCGTTCCATGTGGCACTAAATGTATCACTCAAACTATCTAGATACGCATAGAAGTGTAATGTCTCTTTAGCTTCTGGTGTCACAATAGTAAAAGTAAAAGGAATCATTTCATGATTCGCCTCTACTGCTGTTCCGTTTGGTTTTTCTAATTGACTATCTTTTCCTTTTGCAGATAATGCTTTTGTTGTATATGCACCAGCTCCTCCGGTTCCCTTCTGACGATAATCTCTAACTATTGCGGGTTCAGCTACAGATGTTGCTCCTCCCACATTCTTTTGTAAAGTATTCTCGTCAGCAAGGCTCAATTCAGAAGCTTTCTTTCCTGGTGCTGTATCTCCTTGTAGTGGTTCCCCACCTGTTTGTATATAAGGTTGTAACTTATTCTCCTTTATTGCTGCTCCTACTTTAGGTGTCTTATTACCTGTATCGGCTTCTTGCGGGTTTAAGTTATTTGTAGATTTCTGGAATGGATCTTTACTGTCTCTAGAACGAGCAGCAGTAATATCATACTTTGTTTCCTCTTCTGATTTTAAATTAGCTAAAGGGGATTGAAATTTTTCTACAACATCACCTGGAGAATCGTTATCAAGTCTTGTTGGTATGTTTGCATTTATACTTGTACCTTCAGTTCCTTTTGTTAATACCCTACCATCCTGTCTTAGATAGGTATCATCAATGTTTATTTTTAACTCTTGATCAACTCTATCTAAACCTTCATTAGGGGCTCTGTAACCATTTAACCCAGTATTATCTGGTATTACTTTTCCATTTTCTTTTGCAAGGATCTTTCCTTCTTGTTTAATATAAGACTGTGCTATATCAATAGGACGTGCGTCTTTAGACACAATCTCATCTGTAAACTGAGTCTCTATCATAGGTCTGTAACCCTCTTCACCTCTGTGGTCGAGAATTACATTTTTACCGTTTAAGACAGATTTAGCTCCATTTACTCCTCCAGTACCTGCAGTAGTTTTTAAAAACCTATCTAACCAGGTACTTCTTTGACCTCCTTGCTTTAAGTATTCGTTTCCTCCAAAGCCAATAACAAAGTGAGTACCTGTTCCATTTACAGGTACTTGCGCTAAAGTACTTCCGATGACTTTTGCAGTATTGCCTAGGCTGTTTAGTAACTTTCTCCCAAAGCCTTTCTTTTCATTATAAGCAAGATTTAATGTTGCTTGATGTAAAGTCCACTTTAATCCAGGAGTATCTACAAGTAGTTTACTTATTCTTCTAAGATCATCTACTCGTGCAGTTACTTCGTTACCTATAACGTTATACCGAGGGGGATTATTTATATCTTTTACAATATAAGGCCCTGCATCTCCGTACTTTAAGCTCTTAAGATTGGTCTTGAGAGGTAGTAAAGGCATACTTAAACTGGAGGATTATCTAAATACTTAGCTGGAGTTGCACCGTTCAGGTCTAATCCTGAAGTTGGTTTTGTAAACTCTGGTACGTTGTTAATAGATGAAGTCTTGTGTTGAGTAGATTTTCCAGTCGCACCTACCGGTACTTTTGGAGTCTTACCCTTCAATCCTAATCTAGAATTTGGAGTTTGATTGTCTAAAATTCCTTTCATTGTTTTAAATTTATTAGTTCGTTTATAAATAGTTTGTTATTACGTATTGGTAGCAGCTACAGCTAGTGTACCGCCTACCTTTCTACCGTCCATATTAATATTTTTACCTTGTTTAACTGCAACTATCAATTCGTCAATTTTTGCAATAAGTTTATCATTACTTTCTGATTTTCCTGATTCATCACCACCACCGGTTATACCTGAGATCATATCTCCTATTGCACCTGCAGCGGCTACTGCTGGAGCAGCGAAAGCTGTAGTCATTATTAAACCTTGCATTTCATCTAACTTCTCAGTATCCATTGTTGCTAAAGCAACTCCAATTCCACCTAATGCGGCGGCGATTGCTGTTAAAGAACCGGCTACTGTTTGTAGTGGACCGGCCATTGCTGCTAAGTTTTGTAGGTCTTCTATGATTCCACCCCCTGTAAAAAGTGATGTTATTCCTGATGCTAAACTTCCGCCTGCTAAAGCTGCAGCAAAGACCCCTAATCCTATTGCAGCTGCCATTAATCCAGCACCTGCCATTACTAAACCAGGTCCCATTTGAGCTAAAATAGATAGCTTATCAACAACACCTTGTATATCTGCTTTAGCTAGTACGTTAATTCCAAGCGCTAATGGAAACATAGCTAAACCTAGTACTGCTAAAGCACCTGCTCCCATCGCTATTAATGGAGCTAAAAATCCTAATCCTGCTGTAGCCAAAGCTAATATAGGTAATGCCACTGCGAATGCTAATATAGCACCAGGATCAACTCCCTGTAAGAGACTAAATGCATAAGCGGCTGGAATCATAGCTAATGCTAAAATACCTATTGCTAAAGCTCCTGCTATTACCAATGGACCTGTCATTCCCATAAGAGCTGCGGCTGCACCTAGTGCTATTAAACTTCCTGTCATAGCCATTATTGCCATTGGATCTACACTTCCTAAAAGGCTAAATGCATAGGCTGCAGGTATTAAAGCTAATGCTAAAATACCTATTGCTAAAGCTCCCATAATTATCTGACCTCCTAAGTTACCCATAAGAGCTGCAGCGATACCTAAAGCTATTAAGCTTCCTGATAAAGCAACTACTGACATTGGATCTACACCAGCCATAAGACTGAATGCATATGCGGCTGGTATTAGAGCAACGCCTGCTATACCCATTGCTAAGGCACCTTTGATTGCGTCATTTCCTAATTTACCTACTAATGCTAATGATGCTCCAAAAATACCTATAGATGTAGCAAATGCTAACATAGTAACCGGATCAACTCCTGCTACCATTTTAAGTGCTAATGCAAATGAGCCGCCTAATGCTAGACCGGCAATTCCTATTGCTAATGCACCTTTTACTACATCTTGGAATTGTCTACCTATTGATGCTAATCCATCTCCTAATGATTTTAAAAATCCTCCTGGGCCTTCTTGGCCTTCTGCTCCTTTTGTCTTACCGGCTAAGTCTCCTGTCTGTTCTGCGGCTTTACCTGTTAATCCACCTTTAGCTTTACCGGCCATATCTGCGGCTTTATCTGTTCCGGGTGCTTTAGCAAATCTACCTTTTGCATCTCTAAATTTACCTGCAGCATCTTGTGTTAAATTAGAAGCCACATCGGCACCCTTCTCCCCTGCTTTTCCTAAAAGTTTATCTTTTAAACCACCTGCCATCTTACCTATACCGCCAAAATTCTTTTTTAAATTATCAAAGAATCCTCCAGTGACACTAGGACTAAATGCATCTTTAAGAGACTTAGCTATAAGTAAAATACCTCCTCCTATGGCAAGTTTTGTTACCATAGAAAGGATTGTACCAAATCCTCCACCGATCTCTTTCAAGCTATCAGCCCATTTCATCAAATACCCGATTGGAGTAGCAATCATTCTAACTATAAAGCCGAAAGCTTCTGCTATAGGTACTAATATCTCTAACATAGGCGTCATTGCCTGAGCTAGTTTATCCAAAGATTTTTGAAGCTGTTCTTGAATATCCATTCGCTTGGACTCTTCTAAGGTTACTCCTCTAATCTTTGCTTTCTCTTCATCAGTCATGTTACTGTTGATGCTTTTCTGGATAGCCATCTCTGCTAACTGTTCTCTAGACATTCCTAAAGCTTTAGCATATGCTTCTTGTTGAATACGGTTCATTTTACCGAATTCAGCTACGTCTTGAGAGTTTTTAAATAGCTCGTTAGCTACTCCTTCTATATCGTTTGATAAAGCTAACTCTCTAGCTTTATTTAAGTTTAGTTGTTTTCCTGTAAGTAGCTCAGCTTCCATTTCAGCTTCAATTGAAGATTGAAAGTCAAGCATATTATCCATAACACCTTCAATGTCTTTTAACTCCATCCCTACTTTACGTGCAGCGGCGGCGGCTTTAGCTAGACCGCCTGGGTAGTTAGCAAACTGAGCTTGTACTGCTTTACCTGCTTTACCCATATCTCGTATAACTTGAGTACTAGATATAGCAGAATTTGTTGTATTATTAAATTCGTCTGTTGAGGCTTGTATTGTCTTTTCTAAACCTTCCATTGTTTTACCTGATAGTTTAGCGTTTAAAGCTAACATACCAGCATTTTCCGCAGAAAGTCCTAATTCATTTTTAAGTCCTGCTGCTGCTGCAACAAGTTCTGGGCCTAATACAACTATAGCGTTATTACCTATTTGTGCTGATAATTCACTAGCAGTTTCAAGGAAGTCCACTGATGTAGCTAGTTCTGAGTTTGCTCCTGCTATAGCATCGGCATTCATACCAGTCTGTTGTTGGAATTTAGCACCTGCTTTATCTACTTTAAAGAAAGCATCTACTATCTTCAACATTATTGTCAAAGGGTCAAATAAAGCAGAAGCGAAACCGCTTGCCAACGGACCTAAACCAGCCATCAATACTGATAATCTACCGCCTTGTTGGGCACCAGATGCTATTGCTTTAGAAGTTTTTTGCATATTACTTTTAGCTTCACTTATAGCATCTTTAAATAAATTAGAGTTCATACCTAACTTACTCATAGCCGAGTCTGCAACATCGATTACGGCTCCGCCAACTCCCAGCAATTTATTAACCTGTTTTTGCTCTTCTTTTACCTCATTAATTTTATTTTCAACTTTATCAAGAGCGTTTCCTTGATCTAAGTAGAGTGCTAAGGAGGCTTTCTGTTCTTCTGTTAAGTCTTTAGAATTCTGTAGAGTATCTATTGCTCTGTCTAGCTCATCTTCAGATAATTTACCTCCTTCTTTAACCTTATCTACATATTCTTTTACGATTTTAAGATCTTCTTGAGCAGTTTTTGATAAATCTGTTGAATTAAGAATAGATCTAGTCTCATCCTCTAGTATTTTTCTATTAAGACTCAATTTTTCGGCTAAATCATCTAACTGTTTTGTAGATAGATCCCTAATCCCTTGTTCATTCATTTTAAGATCTTCTGCAATAGAAGTAATCTTTCTCATAGATCCGCGGATCTTTTGCAGAGCGTCAGGTTGACCCCTAAATTCAGATGATATTGCTCTAACTTGATCGTAGAGACTTGTTGCAGAACCAGTCGTATCTTCAAAAGAATTCTGTACTCCTTTAAGTTCGTTACGAAGACTTTGAATATTTTTTACAGCTTCACTGTCCGTATAAACCAACGGAGTTTGATTGAGCTTCGCTCTCAAGGTATTAATCTCCTGTAAGAGTCTTTTTGCTTCTTCTAATTGTTTATTATTCTCAGCCATTTACCAGGGGTACTTATATCATATAAATAGGTAAAGCTCGCTTTATGGGCGAGCCTTAGTACTATAGGAAGGTTTTCTTACTGATGGTCCTCTAGGAGCTGGTTTGCTTGGTGCTTTGCTCTTAGATTTATTCATAGCCTGCTGTTCCTTTTCGTAAAATTCATTCATCTTCTGGAAGGTAAAATTACGTAACCATATAGGCATTGCATATACTGTATCGTGATCATATCCG
>Ga0222712_10002240_pt1 | contig 22490 bp, 23 predicted proteins | sample C33_657DmetaG_FD_165043 | JGI IMG/M metagenome (GOLD analysis project Ga0222712, IMG submission 165043) | Estuarine water microbial communities from San Francisco Bay, California, United States - C33_657D | ecosystem: Environmental > Aquatic > Marine > Unclassified | place: USA: California... | reverse complement strand
CTGAGCATAAGAAGTCGAATTCAATAAAAGTACTGATAGTGAACCTATTAAAAAGGGAAGAAATTTATGCATCTGCTAAGGGACTAAACATTTATAATTTTAAAAGTGTCGCAAATTACTCGTAATATTTCAAAGTCTTTGTTAAAAGTGTAAATAAACATATTATTTTATTTCATCATTTGAACTGACTTGTAAGCTGGTTTTACCGAATCTGCGTTCTCTGGATTGGAAATCAAGGATGGCTTTGACTAGGTCATCCTTTCTAAAATCGGGCCATCTGGTCTCTGTAAAGTATAATTCGGCATAGGCCAATTGATACAATAAAAAATTGCTTATACGAAATTCACCACTAGTACGTATCATTAATTCCGGATCGGGAAAGTCTTTGGTAGTAAGGGCTTCAGACAAGGTCGCCTCTGTAATTTTATCTATATTGAGGCTACCCTCTTTCACTTTTGTGGCAATATTTTTAGCCGCTTCCACAAGTTCCCATCTGCTACTATAACTTAAAGCCACGATAAGGGTTAAACCCGTATTCTCAGCTGTCTGCTGAGTGGCATTGTCCAAGGCTTCTCTTGCATGTGGAGGTAACAAGCCTAGATTACCAATAAAACGAAGCTTGATATTATTTTTATGCAAATCGGGGACTTCTTTGGCAATCGTATCTACAAATAAGGTCATCAGACCTGTAACTTCTTCCTCTGGTCTTTCCCAGTTCTCCGTGCTAAATGCATAGAGCGTAAGGTATTGAATGCCAATTTCAGTGGCTGCTTCTACGACTTTTCTAACGCTTATAACTCCTTGATAATGACCAAATAAGCGGTCCTGGCCTTGTTCTTGCGCCCATCTGCCATTCCCATCCATAATAATGGCAATATGTTTAGGCAGTTTGCTAAGATCCAGATTTTCCATGTTGCAAAATTATGAAAATAACTAGGTTATTTGCGTTTAAAGAAGCCAAATAAAGACTTTTTGGGCCCTTTATTACTTGATTTGCTCTGTTTTGAAAATAGATTATCTCTTTTGGCTTTAGGTTTTGGATCGGGACCATATATGCTCAAGAAATTATAGGATAAACCTAGTTTGGCAGTAAAGAATTGATCCTTACCAGAAGTACTGGCCTGGTAATTAGTGCCTCCTTTGGGGTAAATATTATTATCTCCAAAATGATCCATCTGATCTGAACTGGTAAAACGATAAGTAAATTCTCCAAAAAGATTAAAGGAGCCCACTACATTATATTTGAAACCTATATTTAAAGGCATAGTAATAATGTTAGGCGCTTGAGTGGACACGCCAGGTATCTTATAATTACTAGAATCTTTTAATGGAGTACTAAAATCTTTTAATGGAGATAAATAGCCAATACCAAAACCTAGATAAGGACTGAAACGATATTTTTGATTCCCATTAATAAATTTTAAAAAATAAAGTTCTGTCATCAAGCTAATATCCTGATAAGTAGTTTTAAAAAATAAACCTCTTCCATGCACATAGGAATTCATCGTATTAGCCGTCAAAGAATCAAAGGCACCTAAAGGAACTACTTCGTAATTTAATCTTATTCCTACATAGTCATTTAATTGTCTTTTATAAAAGCCGCCAAAATTCAAAGCAAGGAATTGCAAGTTAGGCGCCAAGTCACCATTATAAGAAGCTTGGCCTGCAAATACACCAAACTCTCCTTTATTTTCTAATAATTGTAAATACTGCGCACGCAATGCAGTAGTGAAAAATAAAAGAAAAAATAATAAAATAAATTGCTTACGCATGGGCTAATTTCTTTTATCCAAGCCCCAGGTGAGCTTTGTTCGTAAGGTCGTCAAATAGCTATTCTCATTGAGTCTTATGAAATTAACAGAAAAGGATTCTTTCTTAATAGCCAGTTGAATATTTTTAGGTACAATTTCTTTTCTAGCATCTAAGGCACAAATCAATTCTTCCGTTCTGCCTTCAATTTCAAATGAAATCACAGAACTATCTGGCACTATAATTGAGCGCACATTTAAATTATGTGGAGCCACCGGTGTGATTACAAAACTTGCAGAATCGGGAAATAAAATAGGACCATTACAACTCATATTATAACCGGTAGAACCTGTAGGTGTAGAAACAATTAATCCATCTGCCCAATAAGAATTTAAAAATTCACCATTTAAATAAGTATGAATTTTTATCATAGGAGAAGTATCTCTTTTATGTATCGCAAATTCATTTAAGGCATAAGGAGCAGTTCCAAAAATAATAGGGTCGGCGTCTAAATGTAATAATGTTCTTTTTTCAATCACATAAGTTCGGTTCACCAAGGCCTCTACCATAATGCTTAATTCATCTTTGGAAATGGTGGCTAAAAAACCAAGTCTTCCATAATTAATGCCTAAAATAGGAATTTGACTATCGCCCACAATGGTGACTGCATCAAGTACAGTGCCATCGCCCCCTAAACTTATTAAACAATCGATACTGTCATGTATGGCAGAAAAAGAATTAAAAGCAATGAGTGGTTCTTTACCCGCACTTGCTTGTAAATTAAATTTTTCTAGTAATTCTTGGTAGACATATATCGTAACCGCATACTTATCCAAGGCAAGTAGTAATGCTTGCAATGATTGCTGCTGATCGATGTCAACCCCTCTACTATAAATAGCTACTTTCATCCAAAAAATTTAAAAATTAAAACCCGTACGCAAATATAACCCTTTGTCCCCAAGCTGATTCAAGCTGTAATCAATTTTTAATACAAAATCATAGATGCCCACTATGTCTAGACCTATCCCTGCAGTTCTAAGTAGGGTATTGTTTAGCCGATTTCCATTAACAGGCTTTTCGCTATAAACATAGCCCAAATGTGTAAAGGCCTTTAACCAAAATTGATATTTAATAATAGGAACGCGCTTAGGGGTAAGTTTATTGACTACACTGTAAGACCCCAATGAATGATGAAAAGAAGCTTTTAAAATACTCGCTGCATTACCATCCACCACATAATAATCTAACCCATTCATTTGTAAATTACCATAGCCTAGTAATTTATTATCGGTATAGTTTTGATTAGATAAAAACTTAATAATTGAATTAGATTCTAAAAAAACAAAATTCGATTTCGAAAAAGGCCTTACAATCACTTTTCTAAATTGAACGGAACTTAAATTACTATTTTTTGAAAAGCGTTGATACAAAATAAAATCGGTAGACTGGCCCTTGGTCGGATAAGCATTGTAATCGAAACGAATACTAGCAAAAGATAAAGCGGCGTCTACATAAGAAAATGTTTTCTGATGACTAGGTAAATAATTAGCCTGATACAAAAAAGCAGAATCACTTATTTCGTTTCTACCCAGGCCCAGTTGAAAACTATGTCTTTCAAATAAATTAGGACGGTACAATAAACTTGCATTGGCCCTATACCCCTGTTGAATTATATCTTGGGTTTTGTAAAAAACTTGTTTATCTAATTTGGTGGTAATGTTAATTTCCTTTTGAGTAGCATTTTGCCAACCTAATGCTAAACCATAACGTAATTTTTTATCAATAAAAGGTATTTGATATCTAAAATTAGCTTGATGTGTATAGCCAGTAACAAAGGCTGCATTCAATTTATCATTATTACCCGTTACATTGGACTGCCTTAAATTTAGGCCATAGTTAACCCTGTCTAGGCTTCTATTTTGCTCATTCCACCACTGGTTAAAATTACGATCCACCCATTTGAAATAAGGAATGGGAAATAAATACCATCTTTCACGGACTTGTATTGTAATGACCACTTGCGAGCTATCTAAATAAGATGAATGCACCGTCACTTGCTCAAACAAGGCGGTATTAAAAAGTTGTTGTTGAGAAATGGTATCTAAAATAGCTAAGGAGTCTTTAGATAGTATGTCGCCTTGGTGATAAGGCAACTCTCTTAAAATAATATAAGGCTTTGTTTTTTTATTGCCCTCTATTTGTATAGAAGTAATTTTTATTTGTGCCGAAACTAAGTTTGAAAAAAATAAAAAAGAAGCAATAAAAAATAATGGATACTTTATTTTATTACACATCTAAATAATTCATTAAATGATGGTAATGACTTTCTATATCATTGTGCAGTGGCGACTTGCCAAAATAATGTAGCACTTGATAATCATAGCGCTGAAAAGTGGAGATAATGGCAGAAGCCTCTTCTTGATTAATTTTAAGAGTAATAATCATAGCACCATTTGTGGGCTCAAAAAAACTATTCAATTGTAATATTTGAGCATTATTGGTTTCTACCAAGCGACTCATTTCAGCTAAGGAGTATTGATAAGGAGAAATTGAAAGCACTATAATGGCTCCATTTTGTTCTGCTCCTATAAAACGCGCTATATTTTCATTTAATATTTTCTGTGTAATCACCCCTACGCATTCTTGTTGCTCATTTAAAACAGGCAGTAAGGAAAGTTCATGTTTTGAAAATAATTCTAATGCTTTCGTAAAATGTGCTGCGCCGTTTACCCCAATACGAAGCATGCCTTCTGCAATGGTGGCCATGGTTTGATCTAAAGCAATATCTAATACTGACTCCTTTGTCACTAAGCCAATAAAATATTCGTCTTTTAAAAGAGGTAAATGTTGTACTTCATAGTCTTCCATACACTGCAATACAAAGGAAGCAGTGTCTTCCAAGCGAAGCATGGGGAAACCTTTTACAGCCATTTCATTTGCAATCATAAGAGATTATTTAGGTAAAGAGCCAAGGAATTTTTCTAAGATAGTATTAAATTCAGCAGGCACTTCCATCATGGGCGCATGTCCACATTTATCAATAAAATGCAATTCACTATTCGGAATTAATTTTTTAAATTCTTCTGCTACGAAAGGAGGTGTTACAATATCATTATTTCCCCAAATTAATAAAGTAGGTTGTTGAATTTGATTTAATTCTTCCCCTAAGTTATGACGAATCGCACTCTTGGCTAGTGCAATAATTTTTATAACTTTAATTCTATTTTTTGTGATTTCAAAAACTTCATCCACTAATGCTGGAGTGGCCATCGCAGGGTCATAAAAAGTTTGTGCCGTTTTGTTTTTGATATATTCGTAGTCCCCTCTTTTTGGATAACTATCGCCCATTGCATTTTCAAACAAACCACTACTACCTGTTAAAGTAAGTGACTTCACTCTTTCAGGATGTTTTAAAATATAGACCAAGGCAACATGGCCGCCTAAAGAATTACCCAATAAATGAATATTCGTATAATTTTTATGTTCAATAAAGGAAGCAATATGTTTTTCTAAACCCGATACACTGGTATGTAATATGTCTAAATCAAATAAAGGTAATAAAGGCACCACCACTTTATGGGTATGTCTAAATTTTTCAATGAGGTCTGAGAAATTACTGAGGGCTCCAAAAAGTCCATGACAGAGCATTAAGGTTTCCCCTTCACCTACTTCTAGGTATTCAAACTTCCCGTCTTTTATAATCTCGTATTCCATTATTTATTAATAGCTTCAAATGAATGAGGTAACCCTAGGTTCTTAAAGTGTTAAAGGTAGTTATTTCGGTTTAAAAAAGACTAAAGATAGTCAAGGCTATATAAGTAGTTATGAGATAAATAACAATTTGTTAACCTATTCAGCATCAATGTATTCTGCCAGTTCTGAGCCTTATTTAAAAGGGTTAGAAAAGGTAGTAATAGTGCTTTTAATGGAGGGAATCCAAATAGCGGCTTTTTCCATGCAATAAGGCCACCATTTTTGTAAATAAGTATAGGTGTAAGTCTCTTTCATTTCAACAGTTTGAATCACCCCTAAAACTTGTAAAAAATAAATAACCGCACTTAAAATAGTGAAGTAAATAAAACTATATAAAACAATACCTAATAATTTATTTAACCAGCCTAATAATAACCATTCAGCAGTTTGTTGCAATAGCCCAGAAATAAATTTTAATATAATAAGTACTAAAACTAAAATAACTAAAAATGAAATGAAGGGCAACCAGTGTGAAGCAATTTGAGTATGTTCCTTTAAGAACTTAGCTACCCAACCTGCAAATTGAAAAGCAAGTATTAAGCCAATCATGAATGAGAAAAAAGAAATGACTGCTTTAATAAAGCCATTTCTATAGCCTTGCAAAATGGCAATAATAAAAATAGTACCTGTGAGAATATCTAACCACATAGTATTAGGCACTTAATAAAGTTTTAGCAATAGCAGAAATAACTTTTCCATCTGCTTGACCTGCTAATTGTTTGGTGGCCATACCCATTACCTTACCTAAGTCTCCAGGACCAGCTGCACCCACCTGCGTGATAATGGCTTGCACAGCGGCTTTCACATCCTCTTCACTCATTTGTGCAGGTAAAAACTTTTCTATCACAGCAATTTCTTCCGATTCTTTAGTGGCCAGGTCTGCTCTATTTTGTTGTTCAAATATGGCTAAGGAATCCTTGCGTTGTTTCACTAATTTCTGCAATAACTTTAATTCTGTTTCTGCAGATATAGCACCATTGGCACCGGGTTCTGTTTTTGCTTTTATGATTTCTGCTTTAATGGCTCTTAATCCTCTTAACAAAGCTTCATCTTTGTTTTTCATTGCGTCTTTCATTAAAGACATCACATCGTTTTCTAAAGACATAATATTATTGATTTAGTATTGTTAGTTTAGTTAGTTTTCTATTCGTGGGATTACTTTCGTGAATTTACTTTCGTTTATTTATTATTTTCTTTTATTTATTATTTTCTGAAAGTTGACTAGCCCTGAATTTAGTATAAAATGTTTTTGCGAATTCTTTAAATTCATTTGATAAGGCTTCGTCCTGTGTGGCTCTTAGATAAGCATCACTCATGCCCATTAAATTCTGGTAAAAGAAATCGGCCATTTCATCCACCATCATATCCTTGGTCCAAAGGTCTATGCGTAAAGCGGTTTTATCCGTAGGATCCCAAAATGTAAGCATCATAGCGCGTGCTTCCTGTGCTTCCGTAGCCGTACTATCGGATGCCGACCATTTAATATTTTGAGGAATTTTTTGATCGTCTAAACCAATTTGAACCTGAATACTTGACTGATGCATATTAAAATTTTGAAACACAAAAATACAAATTAATTAAATAAGAACCTTACGAACTCTTCAGCGTTAGTGGTATTTGAACCAGCCCCGCCTTCTTCTTTTCTGCATACAAATCGCTTAACCACTGCTTACCCATTCTTGCCCTTGCCTGCCTATACACTTCATCCTTATAATATAATTTGAAATGATTAGAGAGTCCTCCTTTTTCTTCAAAACTAAACTGCTCGCCCGCTTTCAGCCAAGTGTCAGGAAGAAGATTGTTTTGATTTTCGGCATTATTAAAAACTAAGGGTATATCATACTCAATAGCCATTTCTATTAAACTTGTTTTATCAAAATTTATGGAATTAAATAAAAGCATGTAGCTAGCCGCTATCCATGTGGGCACAAGATCAAATAATGACTTAATGAAAATAGAATCTTTAAACTTATAGCCCGATAATAATGTCTGTGCCTGTATTAGGTCTTTATCATTATCGAATATGAAAACCAATGCCATATTGGTTTGTTGCCATTTTTTAAAAATAGAAAATTCTTTCAGCATATCTACAAAGCCACTTAAAGGCTGAAAGGCTAAAAAATAATTTGCCCCATCTGTTAAATTATTTTTAGCATCTGCTAAAGCCACCCATTCATAAATGGGTAAACGCATAATAGGTAAGTAAGCTTCTTGAATTTTAGTCGCGTACACTTTATATTTATTTTTTAAAAAATGATTGGCCCATTCATTAATGGTATAAGTAGCGGCTGATTTTTTTAAATAGTTTTTAAACGTTTTTGCGATGGACCATTTATGTAAAATGGAAAGTCCATGGCTAAAACTTGGATGCGTTAAGGGAATAAAATAATGCGGGAAGGAATCACTTCCTTTCAGCCTTGCTCCAAAATGTATAATGCTAGCATTGGTCACTTCCTTGATTAATTTTTCTGCAGCTATTTCTTTGATAATGGTTACCGCATTATTGTTTTGCTCCAAAAGAACTAAGGGTTCTGGCAAATGATTTCCAACAATATAAAAATGAATTTGTTGCGAACTTAATCCTAGTTCAATGATATCCAATACCTTCTGACAAAGCAGGGGCCTTGGAATAGCAAATTTGGAACTAGTTAATATAAATAAGCGCATACACAAAAATACTGCATACTTAACAATTTATCCACCAATCATTTAGGAAGCTTAGTTCCTATTAATAGTCCCCTAACTTTGTTCTATGGCAAAACACTTGCATCAACTTGACTTATTTGGAATGGATATGGAGCAACCAGTGCATATTAAAGCACCGGCTGAAAAAAAGAAACCTGCCCTTCCTAAACAAAGTCCTGCTAAACAAGAACAAGTATCAAGTGTAGAGGAAGAAACACTTCCAACTGTTTCTAGAACACCTATGTCGCTTACGCATCATTTCTCAAATAGCAAAAGAGGAAGAAAATCATTTGCTTCGATGGACGCCGATATTCATACTTTAAATATTCCAGCCTCCGAGGAATTGGTTAAAAAATTATACTACCCTATTGGTGAAGTAGCTACTTGGTTTAATGTCAATACTTCTTTAATCAGGTATTGGGAAAAAGAATTCAAACAATTACAACCTAGAAAAACAAGAAAGGGAGATAGATTATTTAGAGCACAGGATATAGAATTTTTACGTCAGTTGTATTTTTTACTACGAGAGAAAAAATATTCTATTGAAGGCGCTAAAACTTATTTAAAGAATAATAAAGAAAAAGCAGAAAAAGATATTGCTGTTTTAAATAGTCTTAAAAATATAAAGCAGTTCTTGGTATCGCTGAAGGAGTCTCTATAAAAGGAGTCTCTGTCAATCTCGCTTTCTCTGTCTCTGCAATCTAGCTTTCAAGATCTAAACACCTGGGTATACTTCTGATTAACTTTTATACAGTAGTCGCGAAATGAATACTATGATCATTCGCATATTGAATAGCCATTACATTTATTTTTTCTTTCAAGGCTATAAAATCATTGAATGCTAATTCCATACTCACTAAGCATTCAATATGTAGTACATGAAACTGCTTACCCGCTTCTGAAACATAGACCATAACATTACTTACATTATTAAGCTGGCTGGTTTCATTTTGTATATACTTACTATAAGCCGCTAATTGTGAAGCGGTGGTAGTCACATTTAATTGTAAGTCTAATTCAATTTTACGCTGCGTTCTTAAACTAATATTATCTACAATGGTGTCCACCATTTGTTTGTTAGGTACCGATATATAGGTTTTATCCTGGGTACGAATGCGTGTACTTCTTAATCCAATTTTTTCAATGGTACCTGTAAAATTATTCACCTTCACTAAATCGCCAATGGTAAAAGGCTTGTCAAAGAAAATAATAAATGATGCAATAATATTTTCTAGGCTCTCTCTCATAGACAAGGCCACAGCGGCTCCTACGATACTTAAGCTAGTAACTAAATTGCCAATATTTTCATTAAATACATAATGTAGTATTAATAAAAAGCCAACGATGTATAATATGACTTTAAAAAAGTCTCTGAAAAATAAAACCAATTGGTCGTCGGTTTGATCCTTGGTAAGTTTGGCTTTCTCTTCTAATATAATGGCTACAAATTCTAGGGTTCGTAAACAAACTCGAATAAATAAAATTATAAAAAATAATTTCACTACCGCCTCTACTAAAACCTGAAGGGTTAATTTGTATAAATGAATATTCCAATCTATAGGAAAATTTAATTCATATAATGCTACAACAGCAACCGTATAAATTAAAAACTGTTCGATAGGAATAATCAAACGGCGTACATGGCTTTTTCTTAATTCAGAATGATTTTTTTTATCAATCCATGTATAAATTAAGCTTGCAAAAAAACGGGAGATGAATCTTTTAACAATAAAGGCCACTATAAATACAGCCGCAATAACTATATAACTACGTAAAGAATTATTTAAAAATTGTTGGTCTAAATTCATATTGAATGTTTTTAAGCTTCCTTCCAATTTAGTAGTTGCATATCAATTCCATCAAATACAGCATAGCTGTCCGACCTTAACCAGTCTCCTAAATTAATATAACGACTTGTTTCATTTATAGCAATATCTAAAGGATAATGCCTATGACCAAAAACAAAATAATCGGCATTCACTTCTTTTGCTTTTTGTTTTGAATAAACAATTAACCATTCCTTATCCTCTCCCATAAATACTTCGTCTGAACTGCCTGTCTTCGCTCTACTCTTACTACTAAAATAATTCGCGAGTTGAATACCTAAGTCTGGATGTAGCCAACCAAATAACCATTTGCATAAAGGGTTGGTAAATATTTTTTTCATAAACTTATACCCATTATCTCCAGGACCTAGTCCATCTCCATGTCCAATAAAAAATTTCTTAGCGCCGAAATTAAATACAGTAGGTTCAAAATAAACTTTTGCATTTAATTCATTCGTTAAATAATCTTTCATCCATAAATCATGATTGCCTGTAAAAATATGCAGCTCAATGCCCGCATCAGATAATTCGGCTAAACAACCTAGTAGTCTTACAAAACCCTTAGGGACCACGGTTTTGTATTCAAACCAAAAATCAAAAATATCGCCAACAATGAATATAGCTGAAGCATCTTTTTTAGCATTCTGTAAAAAACGTACCAATCGCTTTTCACGCAGAAGGCTTTGGGCATGATTAGGAGCTCCTAAATGGAAATCAGAAAGAAAGTAAATTTTTTTGCCAGGCACCCATTGCATGTAGTCGCTCATTTAATTTATAATACTGTGTTTATATACTAGTGTATCTACTAAAGTTACTAATCTAATAACTTATCTACTAAAAAACAGTACACTTCTTTAGGGCCATGTACACCCACCACCAATGTTTTTTCAATATCGGCCGTACGACTTGGACCTGTTGCATAACTAATCATGGAAGGGAGGGCATCCGATTCTGCTTTAAAAGCAGCCAGGCTATCACTAATATCAAATACCAATTGATGGGTATAGGCAATACATATATGTATGGGCGCATATACACTTGAAGTTCTTCCGCTAAGTTGTTGGCTACTTAAAACAATGGTTCCCGTTCTTGCTATTAAATGATCACATAAAGTAATGGCCGCATCACAGCCTGTTAAATCATCTGTGTTGACAGGATCAAAACTAAATTCTTTCATATCATCTAACCAGCCTGCTTCTCTAGAATATATCTTCTCCCATTTTTGTGAATGAATGAGTTGTGTTAGTTGTTTTACCAACTCTGCTTCATCGCTACAGTATACAAATTTGCCTAAAAGTTCAGTAAATTTTTCTGCAAAGCCAATGGCTAATTCTTGTTCGGTGGGAATAAAAATAGGTCGGTCTGCAATCTGATCAGGGAAGGGAATAGCAACAGGCTTTTCTAATGCCTGCTTAATTTTTTGTAAAATTTTTGTTTTCGCTCCTTGTGATTCCATTGAATTTAATTCAGTTCTTATGAATTTGTTTCAGCGCCTGCCTCATTACTATTTTGATTATTAGTAGTAGGTTCAATTACAGTAGCTGTGTCTGCTGTAATTGTTGTACTTGCATCAGTTGCAGTTGTATCAGAATTAGTATTTTGTTCAGCAGTCGCTTCCGTTTTAGTTTCTTCTACATCAAAAGTAACTACCTTCTCTTCTTCATAAGGACGTCTACCAATTAAGGCTTCCACATCACTTTTATGTAAAACTTCTTTATCTAATAATTCTTTCGCTAATTTTTCTACTTCTGCTTTTCTTAAAGTAAGTAAATCTAAAGTGCGGTGATAAGCAGCATCAATCATTTTACGTACTTCTTCATCTATAATTTTTCCTGTCTCTTCACTGAATGGTTTTTGGAAAGTATTTTCTTGAGAGGGGTCGTAGAAACTTACATTACCAATTTTATCATTCATTCCATAAGTAGTGACCATAGAATAAGCCATCTTGGTAATTTGTTGTAAGTCGTTAGAAGCACCCGTAGATATTTTTCCAAAGAAAATTTGTTCAGCAGCACGACCACCTAAGGTCATACACATTTGATCGGTTAACTGTTCAATGGTATATAAGTATTGTTCTTTAGGTGTGTACTGCGCATAACCCAATGCAGCCGTACCTCTTGGTACAATCGTTACTTTTAATAAAGGGTAAGCATGTTCTAAGAACCAACCACAAATAGCATGTCCTGCTTCATGGTAAGCAATCACTTCTTTTTCTTCTTTAGAAATAATTTTATTTTTCTTTTCTAATCCACCAATGACTCTGTCAATGGCGTCTTGAAAATCTTTCATCTCTACACCCGTCTTTCCTTTACGCGCAGCAATTAATGCAGCTTCATTACAAACATTCGCAATATCCGCACCTGCGAATCCTGGAGTTTGTTCTGCTAATTTATGTACATCTAAATTTTCAGAAACTTTAATAGGACCTAAATGCACTTTAAATATTTCTTCGCGTCCTTTTACATCCGGACGGTCAATAGATATTTGACGATCGAAACGACCTGGTCTTAATAAAGCAGAGTCTAATACATCGGGACGGTTGGTAGCGGCTAATATAATAATACCCGTATCTCCACCAAAGCCATCCATCTCTACTAATAATTGGTTCAAAGTATTTTCACGCTCGTCATTACTCATCATGGCATTCTTACCACGTGCACGACCAATTGCATCAATCTCATCTATGAAAATAATACAAGGCGCTTTCTCACGCGCTTGCTTAAATAAATCACGCACTCTACTTGCACCCACACCTACAAACATCTCCACAAAATCAGAACCACTTAAACTAAAGAAAGGCACTTGCGCTTCACCCGCCATAGCTTTCGCTAGTAAAGTTTTACCTGTACCTGGAGGGCCTATTAATAAAGCACCTTTAGGAATCTTACCTCCAAGGGCTGTATATTTTTTAGGTTGTTTTAAGAAGTCCACAATTTCCATCACTTCTTCTTTGGCTTCTTCTAAACCTGCAACATCGGCAAAAGTTATATTCACTTTCGTGCCACCTTTTTCAAATAAAGTAGCCTTCGATTTTCCTACATTAAAAATACCGCCTGGGCCACCGCCACTTCCTCCGCCGCCGCCCATCTTGCGCATAAGTAGCACCCAAACTACTACTATAAGTACTAAAGAAAATATAGTGTTGGCAATAGGGCCAAACCACTCTCCTTCTTTCACAGCATTCTGTGGTACTTCTTGAATATTTTTTTGTTCGTAAAAACGTTGTAATCTTTCGTTGAAACTATTCCAGTCCGTTACATTGAATTCAAATAAAGGCACATTTTTAATTTTTGCCTTATCCATTTTACGTTTTAATTTCTGAACGTAAAAGTCTTTGTCAATACTATCGGGCTTAATATAAACACGCACCAATTCTTTATTTTGAACAAGATCAATTTTTTCTACATCACCCCCTGTTAACATCACTTGCTTGAATTCAAGTTCAGAAGTGGTCATAATATCTGGAGCAGTTTGGAAGAAACGAGCAGACAATAATGAAATGGCGATTAAACCATAAATCCAATATATGTTGAACTTAGGCATTTTGGGCCCATCTCCTAATGGAGATCCTTTCTTCTTCTTGTTATTATCAGGTATCATGAGTGACTATTAATGCTTGTATATAATTTTATGTTACTAGTAAGTAACAATATTTTTTTAAATAAGTTTTAAAGATCATGCAGTTTAGTGTCCGCATCGCTCCACATATCTTCAATTTGATAAAAATGTCTTGCTTCAGGATGCATTACATGCACAACCACATTGATATAATCGATGAGTAGCCATTGTGCGGCGTTTTTGCCTTCGCTTTTATACGGCATTTCTCCGCATTTGGTTTTTACTTCAAATTCTATATAGTCGGCAATGGCCTTTAATTGTGTAGTGTTATTGGCTTCGCAGATGATAAAAAAATCGCTGGTAGACTCAGGGATTTTTTTCAAGTCTAAACTAATAATATTGGTACCCTTTTTATCTTGGATAGCCTGAATAATAGTTTTGAAAATTTTTGAGCTGCGGGTAAGTTGTAATACCGTAGATTTTTTACGGTTTTTGAGAGCAGAAAGAGGTTCCAATGATTCTTATATTTATTTGTTAAATGCTTATTAATTCAAACATTTTAAGGTACTAAAATGATTCTAAACTAACTTTACAAAAATAGCAATTCTTTGTTACCTGCCACACCAAATATCCTATTAGGGGAGCCGCTCATCGAACTTACTACTATCCCTAGTACCAATATCTATGCCATGGACCAAGTGCATCAGGGTTTAGCGATATCTGGCAGTTGCTACACCGCTGATTTTCAGACTGCTGGAAAGGGGCAACATGGCCGTATTTGGGAAAGTGAAAAAGGGCAAAACCTACTTTCAAGCTATGTTTTGGAGCTAAAACAGTTAAAAACAGATAAAATTTGGACCCCAGCCGATCAAATTGGGTTTTCAGCAGCCATTGCTCTAGGCGCCAGGGCCTTTTTTGCATCCTTTGCGGGTGCAGAAACCAAGATTAAAAAGCCCAATGATATCTATTATCGTGACAGAAAGGCAGGGGGCATACTTATAGAAAACCTAGTTAGAGGGAAGCATTGGACCTGGACCGTAATAGGCATTGGCATGAATATTAACCAAGGTTCTTTTTCATCGGCTGCAGTCAATCAAATAGCAGCAAATCCTATTTCTTTGCAAGAGATAACCAATCAAATTTGGGATTTGAAAAAAATGCAAAAGCATTTAAGTGAGGCCTTAACTACCTCTATTCAAAATTGGTTAATGCAGGGCGATGAAAAGACCATTGAAGCATTGAACGTTGTATGTATTGAAATAAATGATAAAAAATAGTCCTAAAAATTAGTCATAAAAATTAAGAGCTACTTAAAAAATAATAAAGTAAACATGAGTATAAAATTAACAGAACATTCTAAAGGGGGCGGTTGCGGTTGTAAAATTTCTCCGGCCATACTTTCTGAAATATTAGCAGCGCATAATGTTGGTGCCAAGACCAATGTAAAAAATTTATTAGTAGGTAATGATAGTAGAGACGATGCAGCAGTGTATCAAATAGATGAAAAAACGGCTATGATAAGTACTACCGATTTTTTTATGCCCATTGTAGATGATGCATTTGCTTTTGGACAAATTGCAGCAGCCAATGCGATTAGCGATGTGTATGCCATGGGAGGTAAACCTATTTTTGCATTAGCAGTATTGGGTTGGCCCTTAGCCACGCTACCTGCTAGTGAAGCTGCAAAAGTAATGGAGGGTGCAAGAAAAACTTGTACCGATGCTGGCATTGTGATTGCAGGAGGACATAGTATTGATAGTCAGGATCCCATTTTTGGATTAGTAGTAAATGGACTCGTTGCTATAGAAAATTTAAAAAGAAATGATACTGCTAAAGAAGGAGATGTATTAATATTAACCAAGCCATTAGGTGTGGGCATTATGGCTACTGCACAAAAAAGAAAAGTTTTAACGGAGGAAGATTTAAATTTTTTAGTAAAGCAACTTACTACAATTAATAAAGCGGGTGAAGCTTTAGGAAAAATAAAAGAAGTACATGCCATGACCGATGTTACTGGTTTTGGACTACTTGGACATTTATCAGAGATGATGGAAGGAAGTAATTTATCGGCCTCTATTCAATATAATAAGTTGCCTATCATACCCGCTGTAAGAAATTATATAGCTCAAAAAACAATACCTGGCGCAACTGCGCGCAATTGGAGCTCCTGCAGTGCTGGCGTGGTTTTGGGCCCTGGTGTAGATGAAACAGAAGCCAAATTATTATTACCCGATCCGCAAACCAATGGAGGATTACTTATTGCAGTGGCGCCTTCTTCTTTAAAAGAAGTGCAAACTATTTTAAAAGATTTGGGTATTGAATATACTTCACCCATTGGAGAATGTAGAGCTGCGCAAGAGAAAAGAATTTATATAGATTAGATAATAAAGTATAGTTCTAAAAACTAGAAAATAAATTCGGTAAAATAAATAAATAAAAATTAGATAATTATTTAGATAATTACAAAGAGGTAAACTTTTGAATATTCATTATTCAAAAATAAGATGCCCTTTATTTTTGATTTGATCGGGTGTTAATTCAGCGACTAGTTGAACGCCTTTAATACCACGCACGGTTTGTAAGATATCATTTACTTTTTCATCTTCAATCCACTCTCCTCTTATCCACCAAATAAAATCCATGTGTTTTAATTCGGGAAGTAAATATTCGCCGTCGAATTGATTATGGTATACAAAATGGTGAATAGAAGTATTGGGCTCATTGCCTTCGTACATAGAAAAATAATAAGTTCTATTTTTCCTTTTAAGTGCAATTTCATGATTGGGATTGAATCTAAATTCAAAGCCCATGTATTGATTCAGTAAAATACAGAATTGATAATTTTTAATAGGCGCTGTAATGCCCAAAATACGAGAGCCCTCGAAATCGCTTTCGTTAATCGCGTCTTGGTCTAAAATTATTTTACTACTCACAAATAAAATTATTTAAAAAACAATATCAACTTTTATTTCGTCTGCCCCTCTTTTATACACAAGTACGGTCGCATCTCCTTTTTTAAATTTAGAAAGTGCTTGCATATAACTCATCACATCTACTAATTTATAATCGCCTACTTGTAATAATATATCGCCCCCTTTTAATCCTATTTTTTCTCCTAATTTACCTTGGCTAGTACCTTCAATTCTAACCCCCGTGCCTGTAAAAGCGTAATCGGGCATTACACCCAAACTTACTGTAAACTTAGTGCTACGGCCCATGGCAGCCTCACGGGTTTTAAGAAAATCTAATTTCCCTACTGCATCGGTGGTTTTAATAATAGACTCTACATATCTTATTATTTGACTCTCTCCAACATAATTAATCTTGTCCCAATCATCGGTGGCTTTATGGTAATCGCTATGGCTACCTGTAAACATAAATAATACAGGCATGTCTTTTCTATAAAAACTAGCATGATCGCTTGGACCAGAACCCGCACTATCATAATGGGTAATTAATGAAGTAGAAACAGAACTTAAAATATTCGCCCACTTCGTTGATGTACCATAACCCCCTACTGTTAATTTTCTAGCAGTATCATAACGACCCACCATATCCATATTAATCATGTAATTATAATTACCTGTATAAGTAGGATGTTCTAACCAATACTTGCTACCAAATAAACCTAACTCTTCTCCAGAAAAATGTAAAATTAAATAGTTATTATTTTTAGGCGATTTTTTTTGAAGCGCTTTTGCTAATTCAATTAACGCAGCGGTTCCACTTGCATTGTCATCGGCGCCGTTTCTAATATTATTATTTATATCTAGTGCATTATGGTCTTCGTTATAGCCTAAATGATCTAAGTGCGCGCCTAAGATAACAGTGTTTGCAGCATGGTTGTCTATAAAGGCAGCTACATTATGTGCAGTTCTTGAAGCGTGCTCAAACTCAATGCTAGCTTCAATTTCATAAGTATTTAATTCATCACTAAAATATTTCGAGAACCCTTTTTTAGTAATATATACAACAGGAATGGGTAAGGCTTTAGCTGTATCAAATTTATAATATTGAATATTATCCACTAAGCTGCCGCTATTGTATAAAAATAAGGCAGCGCCCCCTTTTTGTTTTGTTTCTTTAGCAGTAGTAAGTAGCCATTCATTGATATCAAAATGCGGATTACTTGTATTTTCTTCTAAAGCGTCATTTACATCTTTAAACCAAATTTGTTTGGCTTCATTTAAAGAAACAGAAGCCATTGATTTTATATTCCCTGAACCACTATTTGAAATAGGAAAAAAAGAACTGTCTAATAATAATGTTTGTTTATTCACTTTAATAAATGAACCGGCCGATAATTTTTTTCCTTCATCAATAGGAAAACTTTGTATAAAACCATTAGCACCCATGGCTTGTATACCTGCTTTTTGATATTGTGCTATAATATAATCTACTGCTTTTTGTTCTCCTGGTGTTCCAGCACGACGTCCTTCTAATGCATCACTCGCTAAAAATTTAATGTGATTTTCTAGGTTTTGAATGAGGACTTTATCAGCTCTTTTAAGCTTTTGAGCATTCAATAAAAAAGGGAATAAGACCACTAAGAACAAGGCAATACGGCGCATATATATCTGATTGTGCCCCAAAGTTAAATAAAGCTATTAGCAAAACACTCGGAAGCCTAAAATTTGATATGATTTTTATCATCTTTCCCGCTCTGCTCAATTTCTAATTTCGTAAGTCTAGCCCAATCATAAAACCTAGCTTTGCGACCACATGAATGCCGGTATACATATTGCATTAGTGGGCAACCCCAATAGCGGAAAAAGTTCTCTTTTTAACGCGCTTACGGGTATGCACCAAAAAGTGGGCAATTTTCCGGGCGTTACCGTAGACAAGAAAACAGGCCAAATGCAATTAGCAGGCCAGCCTACTACCCTCATTGATTTACCAGGTACTTATAGTTTTTATCCCAAAAGAGAAGATGAGTGGGTGGCCTATAAAGTACTGATGGGTGTGGATGAAGAAGTGAAAACAGATTTAATATTACTCATTGCTGATGCAAGTAATTTAAAAAGAAACTTACTTTTTTGTAGTCAAATTATAGATTTAAAAATTCCGGTAGTATTAGCACTTACCATGAATGACTTGGCTGCTAAAAAAGGAATTAAAATTGATATAGCAGGACTGCAAGAAGATTTAGGTATTCCTGTGGTAGCCGTTGATGCTAGAAAAAATAAAGGACTTACTGAATTAAAAACGGCTTTAACCAATATCATACAAACTACGCGATCAAAAAATCAGGAGAGTTTTATTGATAATAAAAAACTAGCGCCCGCTGCTATTGACGCTTTTAAAAAATTATATCCTACCCATAGCGATTATGCTGCGCTGCATTATTTAATGCATCATGAAACGTTTCCATTAGATAAAGAAATGCAACAGGAGATTGAGCAAATTGAAATTGACAACGATTTTAATCATACCAAAACCCAGGCACAGGAAATATTAGAACGCTATAGTCATATTAGTGAGATAATGAAAACAAGGGTAACCACCCCCGATCCTACAGCCAATAAAAAAAGATCAGAAAAATTAGATTCTATTTTTTTACATCGTGTAGGTGGTTATGCTATTTTACTTTCTGTATTATTTGTTTTATTTCAATCGGTTTTTTGGATGGCGAAATTTCCCATGGATGGCATTGAATGGATATTTACCAATTTAACTTCTTATTTAAACACAGTGCTACCCAATGTTTGGTGGGAGGACTTACTCGTGAATGGACTGGTGGCAGGTATTGGAGGCATTGTGGTATTCGTACCGCAAATCATGATTTTATTTGGACTGATTACTTTATTAGAAGACACAGGTTATATGGCGCGTATAAGTTTTTTAAGCGATAAGCTAATGCGCAAAGCAGGTTTAAATGGAAAAAGTGTGATGCCCATGATTAGTGGTTTTGCTTGTGCAGTGCCTGCTATTATGAGTGCTAGAAATATTGAAAATAAAAAAGAGCGACTTCTTACTATTATGGTTACGCCTTTTATGAGTTGTAGTGCAAGACTTCCGGTATATACCATTTTAATATCGCTAGTGATAGATGATAGAATGTACTTTGGTTTTTTAAGTTTACAAGGACTAGTGATGATGGGATTATACTTAATGGGTATTGTAATGGCCCTTTTAGCAAGTACAGTTTTGAAATGGTTTATAAATATTAAAGAGAAAAGTTATTTTATATTAGAGCTACCTGTGTACCGCGCGCCTCGTTGGAAAAATGTGGGCACTACCATGATACAGAAAGCAGGCATATTTGTACGAGATGCAGGTAAGGTAATTATTGTAATTAGTATACTCTTATGGTTTTTGAGTAGTTATGGACCTTCTGCACGTATGCAAAAAATTAATGAAAATTATGCAGCGCAAAAATTAGTGCTTGCAAATAATGATGCCCTGCAATCAAATACTGAAAACACAAAGACGCTTAAGCAAATAGAAAAGCAGTATAGTAGTGAAAAACTAGAAAACTCTTATGCAGGTATTTTAGGAAAAAAATTAGAACCAGTAATTGCGCCCATGGGCTTTGATTGGAAAATAGGTATTGCCCTTGTTACTTCTTTTGCAGCAAGAGAAGTATTTGTGGGTACCATGGCCACTTTATATAGTGTGGAGGAATCGGATAATAGCTCACTTAGAGAAAAACTTAAAGCGGCGGTAAAGCCTGATGGCACGCCTGTGTATAGTTTAGCGGCTGCTTTATCCCTAATGGTATTTTATGTATTAGCCATGCAGTGTATGAGTACCCTGGCTGTAGTGAAAAGAGAAACCCAGTCTTGGAAATGGCCTACCGTTCAATTTTTTATGATGACGGGGCTTGCTTATTTAATGAGTTGGTCGGTGTATGTAATTGCGAAATAATCGCTTGAAATAATTACCTCTTAAAATCTAATGCTGGAAAAGATAATTTTCTTACCTGCTTTTTACTTCCTCAAAAGCTTCATCATAGTCGGCACGAATAGTACCCATCATTCTATCCCAAACAAGAAAGTACAAACCATAATTTCCCTTGAAATATTTATGGTGTTGATTATGGTTGACAGAAGTGTTAATCCATTTGCCAATGAAACTTTTACTAAAACCTTTTGGATATAATTCCCAGCCTAAGTGGCCGTAAATATTATACATAATAGAAAGTAAAAAGAAAATGATAATATGTGTAGTATGTACTGGAATGGTAAATAAGAAAACGACGAAAATGCCTACTTCCACAATAGACTCTAAAGGATGAAACGCATAAGCAGCCCAGGGAGAAGGGTTGGTTGACTTATGATGCACTAAATGCATAATATTAAAAAGAGACTTATGATGCATAATACGGTGCGTCCAATAAAAATAAGTATCGTGCATGACAAACATAATGGGATAGGCTAAAAAATAATAGAACCAGCCATAATCGCTGACATTATCGTATAAAGTAGTGTGGGGCTTCATTGCAGGGTTCGCAATAAAAAATAAAGGAATGAAACCGAAAATTAAAATAGTAGTAGTACTATAGAATATTTCACGCAGGTAGTCGGAGTTCTTAGGAAAAAGAGATTGTATTTTTTTATGTAGAATTTTATTTTTAAGTACTACATAAAATAAAAAGAAAACGACGCCAGCTATTAAATAATACCTGCTGCCAATTCTTTGTAAAAAGAAAAAATATTTTTGAAAATCAAAAGCCATAACTAATAGTAAATATTGGACTGCAAATTAGCTAAAGAATTGAATGATTACCAACCACTAATGGCTAAAATTTCTTTCGTGTGGTCCTTGGTATCAGGCTTCTCAATAATATGTCTAACCATTCCCGCTTCATCAATCAAAAAAGTTGTACGAGTTGTGCCCATATAAGTGCGGCCCATGAATTTCTTCTGGCCCCATAAATTGTATTTGTCTACTATTTTCTTGTCCTCATCGGCAATCAATGAAAAAGGAAGGTCGTATTTGGCAATAAACTTCTCATGCGACTTCACCGAGTCCACACTAATGCCTAAAATTTGTAACCCTTTCTTTTGCAAGGCTTTATAATTATCGCGTAGGTTGCAAGCTTGCGCTGTACATCCTGGAGTGTCGTCTTTTGGATAGAAATAAAGGACAAGCTTTTGCCCCTTAAAATCGGCTATAGAAACTGTATTGCCATGCTGATCAACGCCTTTAAAGGCCGGCGCTTTAGAACCTTCTTTAATAACTGCCATATACTTGAATTGGCGGTGAAGATAGCATTTAAAAAGGACAAAAATGTTTAGGCTTAAAATGGGGCAAATTCAGGCAAATTTTTGTAGGTTTGCGCAATTTATATTTTTGTACGCTATGCCAAAAGACAATACCTTAAAAACGATACTTATTGTAGGTTCTGGGCCCATTATTATTGGTCAAGCCTGCGAATTTGATTACTCAGGATCACAAGCAGCCCGCTCTTTAAGAGAGGAAGGCATCAAGGTCATCCTTATTAATAGTAATCCGGCAACCATCATGACCGACCCTATGATGGCTGATAAAGTTTATTTATTGCCATTGACTATTGAAAGCATTGAACAAATTTTACAAGAGAATCAAATTGATGCCGTACTTCCTACAATGGGCGGACAAACTGCATTGAACTTATGTAAGGAAGCAGATGAAATTGGTTTATGGAAACAATACAATTGTAGAATGATTGGTGTGGATGTTGCGGCCATTGACTTAGCAGAAGATAGAGAACAGTTCAGACAATTGATGGTAAAAATCGGCATAGCTGTTGCACCAAGTAGAGTTGCGAATAGTTTTTTAGAAGGAAAAGAATTTGCACAAGTAATAGGTTTCCCATTAGTAATTCGTCCATCCTTTACATTAGGTGGAACAGGTGGAGGATTTGTGCATGACGCTTCTGAATTAGATGCGGCATTAGAGAAAGGTTTGAAAGCCTCTCCTATTCACGAAGTATTA
>Ga0222712_10002239_pt1 | contig 22501 bp, 13 predicted proteins | sample C33_657DmetaG_FD_165043 | JGI IMG/M metagenome (GOLD analysis project Ga0222712, IMG submission 165043) | Estuarine water microbial communities from San Francisco Bay, California, United States - C33_657D | ecosystem: Environmental > Aquatic > Marine > Unclassified | place: USA: California... | reverse complement strand
ACTTCCAATGTTATTTGTCTTACTAATAATTCAAATAACACTCCAGTATTCTTAAATTTGGAATGTTTTATTTTTTTCATTTACTTACCCTATATTTATTCTACCCTATAAACTAACACATATAAATATAAACAAATTTTTCTTTATTAAATTTTAGTATCATCTAATAAATTTTTTTCATCAAGCATACCCACTTTTTCAGATAAAACTTGTTTTTTTGATGAAATTCCGTTTATATATTCTCTTGCTAGCTTCTTAGCGTTTGTGTTTAACACTCTATCCTCTCTTTTTCTATCTTTCTCATTTTCTTTATTACCCAATGGGTCTCTACCATATGGATGTTTATCTTTACCATAAGTATTACCTTCTTTAGGTCTACCAACTTTTCGGTTTAATTCAATTTCAGTTTTTAATTTACTGATTTCTTCCTCAACATTTTGTTGTTCCGGTGGATTTGCCGGGTCTTGTCCTTGTTGTTCAATAGAATTGTGTCTAAATCTATCTTTAAGGTCTAAAACTACTTTAGCTCTTTCTATATCCACTTCATCATCCGATAATCCAAACACGTTATGGTACGCCCAATCGGAAGATAACATATTAAGTGCTTTTACATCGGTTGCTAGTCTTACTTTTTCAGACCATAAATTAACCTTCTCTTGCTCATAAATCGTAGATGCATTAGTTAACATTAATTCAAAATTAGTCATTTCTGAATCTTCGATACCTTGTGCCGCTAAGTGTACAATTGCTATTTTAGTTAATTCACTAACAACTGTTCTTTGAATTCTTTCAATAGTTCTTGCAAAACGAACATCTTCTGCTGCTAATGTAGCTTTACCATTAACGTTCTCATCGTATGATAAGTAAGCCTTTGGAACTCTTAGAGCTGCAAATAATTTATTTTTTAAGTAATCAATATCCTCAATTGCTGCATATTCTAAACCTTGTAAGTTATCAATTGTTGTACCACTATCACTACCACGTACCGGTAGGAAAAAGTCTTCGGTAAGGTTTTGTATATTGTATTTTAAGTTATAATCACCAGTATCTTTATTAACAAATGGAGTTTTCTTCATTTTATTAATAATTTTCTGCATATAATTATCCACTTCTTGTGGTGGAATGTTACCAATATCAATTTTAAATACTCTTTTTTCAGGTGCTCTCATAATACGATGGATTAGCATCGCATCTTCCATAAGAGATAATTGTTTCCAAATTCTTCTAGCACCCTCTACCATTGATTTACCATAAGGTAGGAAGTTTGTATCTGATAGCATTCTGAAGTGAGCCATTTCATACTGCTCATATTCTTTTTTACCAAAACGGTCCATCTCAACCTTATACTTTACATAATCAGGATTATTAGGGTCAGTACCTTCTAATCTTTCTACATTGTATATTGAATGTGGAGCAACATTGATAATACCTTTACCAGGCATAATTTCTAATGCTATAAACGCATCACCATATTTTACTAAATTTCTAATCCAAGGCCATAAATTGAATTCTATGTTCATTATATCATAGAATAAGTTATGAAGCATTTCTCTTACATTCTCATTCGTTGATTTGATTTGAAGAACATCACCATATTCGTTTTTCGTTGTGGATTCATCTGCATATATATCTAAAGCCGAGCCAATGATGGGGTCTTGGTCCATTGCATCATAATCTCTAAAAAGTTCTCTACGAACCTGATGATACGCCATCGACTGTGCTCCTGCGGTATTATCATAAAATGAACGTTGTAATTTTGTATATCTATCTCTAAGATTTACAAAGTTTGTGTTTGCCTGGCGGTCTTCTGTATCAACAACAGTACGCTTACCGTCTTTATCAACGGTTACAATTGCATTTGTTGAAAATAATTTCTTTAACCTACCAAAAAAACTCCTGTCATCTAATTCTTGTTCTGCCATAATTTATTTTACCATTTTCTACAAGACCAATATCTTGCTTTTGTTCTAGGACCGGGATTATCACAATTGTGTCTTGCTCTAAAGTTTGCTCTCTTTCCGGGATTATTTTTTTTAATATTCATTCCTTTTTGTCCAAAGTTTACTTTAATGATTTTACCAGTCTTAGGATTCTTTACATACACCTTAAACTTCTTAACATCACCCTGCATTGGTTTACCTAACTTAACTTCTCTACCCTGATATTCTGCTTCGTAAACACAATTACAATTTGCTTCTTCTAATTGAGTTGAATATCCTTTTAAGAAGTTTATGAAATCATCCATATCTTCTTGCTCAACATCCAATTCATCATAATCATCAATCGGATTATCAGTAGGAGTATCTCCCATAGAATATGCATTATCTACATACTCATCTTCATTTAGGATATCTGTTAATTTAATCATAGAATTTCTATTTTGACATTATATAACATAAATATCGTAATTTATCAAAATCCTACAACCATTGAGATAGGTCTTCAATATCATCTCCAATTTTCATTTTCCAAGGGTTATCAGCCATATCATTTCCTCCATATACTCCTTCATATTGTTGATTAGAACTTATACCGCCTAACGTTCTTTTAGTAAGGTCTATTCCTTCTTGTCTTAAACGAAGTGCAGTATCTCTAACCCATAGTCCAATACACAATGCCATTGTTAAGTCATCATTATAACTTTTCATAGCTTCTGCTCTACCATTGTTGAATATAAACGTAAACAATTCATCAATTAATCGATTGGAACGAATTACTACTGATTTTTCTCTAAAATATTCATCTAATTTGGAAATAATAAGTGGACGAGTTTTAGAAGTTGTTGAAAATCCCGCTACCATCTGTCTTTCATCCGCACGATATTTGTTTCTCATTTGATGCTCAACATCCACATACTTTAAATCCTTACTCATATAAAATAAGTTTTTGTACTGTCTATCTATACATTGTTGAATACACGCCCATCCAATATTTGAATTCTCTACTACAAGTAAAGCATCATTATATTCAGTAGAAAGATTTACTAAAAAGTTTCCAAAATCTTTTGTATCAATTTTACCTCTGTATTCTGCAACCTGAGTTGCATTTAATATATCAATTACGTGACACGCTGAATAGTCACTTCCATCACCTCTGGCAACGTCCGCCACTACCATATATGAACTATTCGGTGATGGATATTCCCATCTCCAAAGATTCCCATCAAATCCCGTTTTTTCAATTGGGTCTTTACAATATGTCTCTTTATAAAACATAAGGAGTTCGGGATCAATAACGGTATCACCTGAAGATACGAAATCGCAATCACACTCTTGCGCCGCTTTCTTTTGTCCTAATAGTTTTTCTTGTTCATCTCTCCAACTTTGGTCTCTTTCAGGATGCACTGTCCAATGTAAACGAATTGTGTTAAATGGATTTGTTCCATCTTCTGCTCCTAACCAAGTTTTATGAAACCAATTACCCACACCATTTGGAGTAGAAAGTGCTATACAAGCTCCACCCGTCGATAGAGTAGATTGTGCCGCCACCCAAATCTCATCGATATCATCAATGAAGGCGGCCTCATCAAATATAAGAAGTGATAAGGCTTCCGAACGTCCTGCATCAGGAGAAGAAGCAATAGCTTTAATTTGAGAACCATTATTTAAACGAAGGGAAAGTTTGTTATCTTCTAAAGAACCACCCTTTAACCAACTAGGTAATAATTCATGCATCACTCTTACTTTGGTTACTAAGTTCTTTGCAACATCTTGTTTTGTTGCAATAACTAATACGTTAAAATCACTATTAAATAACATTTTCCAAAGTGCGAAGCCGGCACATAGTGTAGAAATACCAGTTTGTCTAGATTTTAGAACTACATTAAATCTATTGGCAGCGAATTCAATTAAAGTTTTTTCTTGAAATGGGAAAAGGTGAAAGGGTATTTTACCTCTCACCGGGTGTTGAATCATACAATATTTTTTCATAAAGTGAATCGGGTCTACCGCACACTTTTTGTATTCATCTGCTATTATCTCTTTTAGAGATTTCTTTTGTGTTATACCTGTACTCATATTAATCGTTAAGAGGTCTAACTAAATCGTAATTTTTATCTTTTAATTTATCGTAAGCTTCATTTCTTAATTTTGTAGCCTGTTCAATTTCACCCTCAAACTTAACGATTTCCAAAAGAATTTCTGCTTTAAGTTCATCTACATCCCTTTCCATACTCCAAGTTTCAATCTTACCATCTTCTTGAACTACTTCATACGTTTGCTTTGCATCTCTATATGCTTGTTTAAATTGAGCTACAATATCGTTTCCATGTGCAATCATATTAGAGTATATTTTATAATCTTCATACTCTTTCCACAATCCATCATATTTTATCTGAGCTTCTCGTATAGTAAGACAGTGTAAACAATATCCAGTTTTAGATATTAATTTTTTATCAACTCTACCTATCTTTATTGTTTTACAATTATCAGATTTACAAGTATTTAACTTATCTAAATAAGCCCTTGCATCGGCCATAATATCTCCCAATTCGGATGTTTGTACTTTACCACCCACATGTTGTTCCCAAGACTTACCGTTTTCGTCAGTCCACTTTTCTCCAACTTTTCTTTTTATTATTTGTTTATCTGCTCCTGAAAATGATATTTGCGTGTTTTTTTCGTATTCACCACCGGTTAATACCATATCTACCAACTTTTTACGAGTTGGATGCATAAATTTTTTATTAAATTCTCTTGCCATATTGGTTTTGATATATTTGTATATATAAGTATATCAAAATTAAATAAAACGATTATCTTCCGTACTTAAAGATACCCAATATTTGATTCAATGGTGCAAATGCGCCAGTTAATTTATAGGTATTTCCTCCATAAACGAAAACAATACCTTCGTTTGGAACAATTTTATCAAACCCTCCTAAAGAATTTAAGCGGGTTAATTCTATTTTTAATTTATCTATTTGTTGTGGGTTTCCGGATGCTTTTATTTGTTTAATAGCATTTCCCAATTCGTTTCTTAATTGCTTTGTTGCATCCGATGGGTTTGCCGTTAATACTGATTCCATAAATTCTAATACATCTGCACCAACTCCTAAAAAGATTTGCTCAAACTTCATTATGTTTTCTTTCATAATCTTTTGCTGGTCTTGCTTATCGGTTTTATCTGCCCAAGCTTTTATCTTATCGTCTTGGATTTGATTTATACGCATTGATTTATCACCAAACGCCCATCTCTTAACCAATCCTATTTTTGAACCAATATCTAACTTTTTCGCATTTTTCTCTACATAATTTTCCCACCAAGCCTGATGATAATCGGCTACTCCCGCTGAATCGGATAATTTAAATTCATTTTGAAGTTTGTTAATCATAGAAATATACTTTCCTTGTAATTTAGAAAGTTTTTCTGATTTTGGTAATGACTGCATTGGAGGTCCCTGAATTGTGTATGTATCTTGTACATGCTTATTCACTTGCTTAATCATTCCTGCTAATATAGATGCAGCCTGTTGATTCTCGCCAATTACCTCACCTTCTTTATTATATTCAAACGTTCCGTGAAATACTAAAAGATTTTGTCCATATGGTATCACATTTGAATTTTTTGGATATATTACTTCCAAATTCATAAAACACTTGCCATCTTTAAATATCTTTTTACGTTGTGGTTCGGATAATCCTGCTATTGCTTTTGAAAGGTCATTCATAGCAAACGTATAAGCATCCGTTAAAGCACCTCTACCGGCAAATTGCGTTGCAACCTGTCCAATAGTCATCGCACCTTCGCCTTGATTTTTTGTATGAGATTTATTTCTTGCGGCAACCAATCTACCATTTACCCAACTAATTGCCAATGCCTGTCCATCAGTTTTTTCTCTTGCTAATTCTAAATCACCATTAAGAGCTTTTGTTACAATATTTTTAAGGTCACCAAATGTAAGATTCATCTGAATATCAAACGGATGATTCATATGTCCATACGCACCACCTTCCAATAAAAGACCTTCACTCAATGGTGTTTCAATCTTAGATAATTTACTATAATAATTTGGGTCTTCGTATAAATGGTCTAATGCAATTTCTTTTGCAACTTCTACATCAGTAGTGTGTTCTCTTTCAACAGCATATCCTTTGATGAATTCATTTTTTAAAGTTTGTGGACTTATATTGTGATGTTTTGCAATATCGGATAAGCTCATACCCTTTGCCAAACCACCTGGTATTTTATCTTCTTTTACTTTACTTGTATCGGTTTTAAAATAAGGCCCCCTTCTTATAGTTCTAAAATCTAAACTCATTTCATTGCCAAATATTTCTTTTGGTGAAATAATTCTTAATCGAATAGTTCCATTTTTATTATCTATTCCCAATGTTTCAAAATCAATATGAGAATACTTTTTACCTTTAAATCCTAAATTTTTACCAGTAATAAATTTGTGAACCTTACCACCACTTACAGCTTGAGCTTCTTCTATTGGTTCGTATTCTTCACTACCATCGCCATCCAATTTTGATTTCATTTTTTTAACGTCTTTTGGATTTGGTGCACCATTAATATATCCACCCGGCAAAGATAATCCAACACCAGCACCACCACCGAGTCCCATTTCATCTAACAATGAATCAAAATCTCCAACTATTTCTTTAATATCTTCTTTTGATATTATTGTATCTTTTTGATTTTCCGGTAATTCCCAAAATCTTTTAGGTTTTTTTATTCCTTTTTTAGGCTTTATTTCTTTCCAATCTTCAACTGTATGTGGGTCATCCGCTGGGTTTAGTGTACTTTTTTCCACATTATTTATTTTGTAATACGATTTTCTAAATTGAGTTTCAGTATCTTTTGTTTTACCAACTCCTCTCATATTATCTGCTTTAGGCTTATCTAATTGAGTATATCCGCCTTGTTTATACCAATTTTCGGGCTTTTCTTTATTTAATATTCGTTTCTGTCTATCCGCTACAAATGATGTATCAGGTTCGGCAGTTCCATTAAATCCTCCATTGGATGCAACTTCTTTTAATTCTTCTTTTTTTGGAATACGAAATGTTACGGCTTTTTTACCATTAATTGTTGGCATTCCCCATTCATCTTCACCTCTTGATTTAACAACTACTTTTTTGTTTTTAAATTTACCCATTAATAAAGTATCACCAACTTTTACGTTTAATTTAATTTCTTCGTTTATATATTCTTTTAATCCCTTTAGTTTAAGAGTAATTAATTTGAATATTTGATTATCAAACTTTGGATATGCTTTTGTAAAATTCTTTTTTCTTTCTTCCTCACTACCGGCACTTAACCAATAACGAACATCAGTACCACTTATAGGATTTGATTGTGCAGGTGAAGCGTACACATATCCCCTATCTAAATAGCCTTGCTCTACTTTACCTTTGTATGGTGTGAAATATTTACCACTTAATCGATTTTGGTCTTTTTCACCAACTACAACTATTAAACCAGTTGTATCTGAATCATACTTGTTTAGTATTTCTTCCGGTCGATATGGATTTTTGACATTAATAATTTTAGACGATGGAATTCCAAACATCTGCATCATTATTGCTTTCTTTTCCTTAAAATTAAATGGAGATTTCTTTGAATCGGTAACATTAGAAGTTCCGATATATATGCTATCCTTTCCGAACTTGCGTACTAAATTATCATAAGTTGCGTAATGGCCCTTATGGAATGGTTGAAAACGGCCTGAATAGACAACAACTACTTTGTCTATCCCTGCCGCTTCATCCAATATTGTTTCTACTAAAAATTTTGCTAATCCTTTCATATAGTTTTCTTACTATATAAATATTCGGATTATTCTTTTACAACTTTCATGCTCTGAGTATTGCCTGATTGTTGTCTTTGTTGTTCAGCTTGTTGTTTTCTAGTAGGTGCTCCAGGTTGGTATTGAATTGTACCATCTTGTAAGTTAATTCTACCTTGTGGATATTGTTCATCTAAAGCATCAATTATATCTCTTAATTCTTTATTAGTAGCTGCCAATTCTTCTTGTCCTTGTACTAAAAATTCATCCATAGACATTATATCTAATTCAATTTCTTTTTTTCTAACGTAGATTTTTCCAAATTCTTGAATAATTCCCGCAGCTTTTTGATTTAAATCAACGATACTGTTTAATACGTTCTCATCTAATTTTACTATTTCAATCTCAATTGATTGCTTTTGTGGAATTTTATCTAATTCTGCCATAAATTTTTGTTTTTGTTTTTATATATATAAGTATATTACTTTTTATTTTTTAATATATTAGTTGTACTAAATCCTTGTATTTTTTCAAAAAATTCAATTTTAGGTACATATTCAATTCCTATAATCGTATTATATTTGTAATCATCTCCAATTACCATAATATCCGGATTCCATTCTTTTATTCGTTCTATGAGTTCATTATCAGAGTCAAACGATACAACTGAATTAACTCCTGATATAGCGGATAGGAATTCCATACGGTCATCTAATTTATTAAAAGGTCTTTCTATTCCTTTTTTTGAACGAACTCTTTCATCGGTATCAATACCCACTCGCAATATACCCAAAGATGCGGCGTGCAATATAAGTCTAATATGTCCGATATGTAGTATATCAAACGTTCCATTTACCCAAATCTTTTTCATTACAAAAACTTTTCCAATTGCTTTATTACCATTTCGGATGTTATTGATTTTGTACATTCAAATTGTCTTTCAGTACCTTTATGGTCTGGACACCAATTCCAATCGGATGGGTCTAATCGTATTCTATTAAAACAACCTTCACATTTTCCGTTTGGTGCCGCAATTCTTACACAATCTTTCATTTCTGCCCAATCATATGAGAACCCGCTTATTAATACAGTTGGTACATTTAAAGACCAACTTAACCAACTTAACCCACTACCTATACCAATAAATGCTTTTGATTTTAGCATTTCATCCATAACTAATTCTAAAGGACCGTTTGGATGTTGAACTACTCCGTTTGGTAATTTGTTTCCCATATAATCATCCCCTTCTTTTGAAAGTAATTTTACCGTATATCCTTTATTATTTAACCAATCCACAACACTCTGCCACCCGGTTGGATTATTCCAAAATTTAGATTGTGCCGTTCCAAATACACCAATACATACCTGTTTAAGCGTTGGGTCTATTTTTAAGTTTCTTTTTTTAATTTTAGGTTTTACTTCTACAAATTCCAATCCCAATATATCAGAACACATTTTTTGCATTGTTTGATGTTTTGGGTCTATTGGGTTTTTATAAAAATTAATTGTACCATTTTCGTTATAAAATAAACCAATTTTATACATTGCGTATAATTGTTCTACGTTTGTACCCGGCTCTACAAATGTTATTTCAGGATATTGTTCAACAAACATATGATTCATAAATGTTGAAGTTACTACTTTACATTGATGTTTTTTTCTAAATTCATCTACATACGCAAACCAAGCTAATGAATCTCCCAACGCCTTTGAATCTATTGCAATATATACACGTTTATCTTTTGCATCATAAAGATATTCGTACCATAATTTTCCATTTTCATAAATTTTTATTTTCCATTCTACAAAATATTCTATACTACATCTTGTCCACATATTATTTTTTATCGTAGTTGAATAATACATTTTTCCACTTTTATTATCTATAAATTCAACTTTATAATCGGCGCTTGTATTTCCTTGTATTTCTACATAGGGACCGCTGACAAAATAAATTATTACTTTATTTTTTATTTCAACTATATTGTTTTTATTTTTCTTTAAATTATCGTAAATCATTAACTCCAAGTTTTAACTGTTAAATCTAATAAAGAAAATCCTTCCGCTTGTTTACTATACACTTTATTAGTTGTATATCGTGGTCTTGCATAATTCGCAAATACGTGATTATACCAAAGGTCTCCAACATCCCATCCACAATCTTTAAGTCTATCTGCCCACCATTGTTTCTCTCTATTTGGAATTAAGTAACAATGTGCAAGGTCCTGATTGGGTGCTGTTATTGAAAATAAATCATCTATTTTTTCTTTACTTCTAGATGGGTTATCTGCAAAACTAATAAATGGTACATTATCTCTTTCTGAGATGAAACATGCCTTATGTACTATTTCAACAAATTCTTCCAATCCGGTATAAATAAATGCGTCTGCTTCAAAAACTAAAGTATAATCAAAATTTTCAGTATCCATAGTTTCTAAGGCCATTCTATGTGCCAAATAACACCCATAGTGCCGTCCAGTCATCCATCCTAAACCTGCACCAGGATATAATTCTCCTGGCTTATTATCTTTACTTATATGTTCGGGCCTTCTACAATTTTCAGCGGGAGCAAATCCTTCGTATGGTTTATTTACGATTGGTTCATAATACATTCCATATTTCTCTAATTGTTTAATAGATTGAATAGATACTCTTTCTCGCATATCATCCGGCCTAGTCAACATATGTTTTATTTGAATTCTTGGTTTTTTACGATACCAAGACCTAAATCCTCTATTAAATTGTTTATAAAAATATTCATCTGCTGCCTTAGTAACGCCAGGAAAATAACTTCCACCATAATCATCACCACTAATAATACCACCTGGTTTTATTTTATTATACCATATTTTTATATCATTAGTAACATCCTCATATGAATGACCGGCATCTAACATTATATAATCAATACTACTATTTGAAAATTGATTAGCTGCGTTTTTTGATGTATCTTTTATAATATTAAACGAACCATAGTTATCCGAAAGAACTGCATTATCTATAAATTCATAAAATATATCCCCATTAAATGCACCTACTATGTTTTGATGCAACGCTTCATCTTCAGTTCCTTTGAAAGTATCTACTGTTATGAAATTAACTTCTTTTTTTAATTCTTTAATTTTGGTTGCCAAATAATTTGCAGATTTACCAAGCCAAGCTCCAACTTCAACCAAAGTAGAATTGGGTGCAACATTATCAGCAATGTAATCGTATAAATCATTATACGAAAAATAACCAGGTACTTCATTAAATTCAGGTTGTAGTTTTTCTAAAATGATTCGTTTAGTTAATTTTAAATCATCATCAATATAAGTTACCAAAGGATTATTATCGTATGTATCTAAATAAGTGTGTAATTTTCTGAATATGGATGGTAGTTTGTAACTCAATGCCTCCTTTACCGATAATGGATTTAATTCCAATTTAGAACTAAAATAAAACATATCACATGCCGAATAGAATGTATCTACATCATCTCTTTCTCCCCATATAACACAATTCTCAGGAACAAACTTCATCAATGGTCCCCAATAATGCTCAAAATTACCAGCTTGATTACCTACAAAGTGAAATTTAATTTTAAATTTTTCTAATTGCCTTGCTATTGCAAATATTTCTCCTTGATTTTTACCAGGTGCAAATAAACCAACGTTAAGTACGTGTTTCCAATTTGGGTCTAATCCCAATTCTTTTTGTGCAGCTTGTTTATCAAACGTATATTCTTCGATAGGATATTCCCATACAGCAGTTTCTACTCCAGTATCAATAAATTTTTGTCTACTCCATTCGGATACTAAAACATATCTATCAGGATGATAAGATATTTCGGATGGATTTGTTAATGAACCATGTGTTGATGCTACAATAAAATATTTTCTTTTATCTGAAAATATTCTATCTAATATATTTGTTGCTAAATCAAATTGTGGAATCTCCTGAAAATGTATAATATCAGGTTGGAATGCATTTATAATATCAACTATTTGTGATTTGTTATCTCCAAGTGTGTGTACAGGTACTAACGATTTGATTCTATTTTTTTGAACCACAAACGCATTACCACCACTGTTGTTTATTTCAACAACTTGAATTTCAAAATCATTTATGAATTTTTTTACCTGCTTATATAGGTATTGTGGTTGTCCTCCGGTAGATAAGTGAGGAGCAATATAGAGTAACTTCTTTTTGGACATATTTTAATAATTGTAACAAATATACGAAATTATTTTCACATAACCAAATTTATTTATTCGGTCAGTTAAAATATAATAACACCTTCCGTTAAATCAATTTCTCCTTTTGGGTATTTTTTTTCCAAATCGGATAATAATGAATTTAATTGCTTGTTAATATCTTCAAACTCAGTTTCCGCATTGGATATAAGTTTCTTTAACTGCATTATATCCAAATGTAATTGACCTGTGTTTATGATAATTTCATTTTTTCTTGTGTTAAGTTCTCTTAATTTTTCTAATAGAGAAATTTCTAATTTTTCAGTTGCCATAATATCGTTTTATATATATAAATATATAATTTTTTAATTTATAATCCTACACATCAATACTAATGCTCGGTGTTAAAGAAGAACACTTGAAATAATCTTCCATTGTATTTGTCTTTTCCAAAATAATCTAAAGATTTATGAAACATGCTGGCATCATATAAAATTAATCTATTAAATTTATTAGATACATAATCCGTAAGTTCCCACTTTGTCATATCTTTGTAATCAGTAAGATATGGATGCTTTAAATCTTCTTCGGTTGGTTTTTCAGTATAATAAATAAAATTATCTATACCAGTTTTTTTATGTCTATAAAATCCAGTGCCAGCTGAAGGTGGTGCATCTGGTGTTAAATACAAAACTGCTGCCCAATCAACTCCACCATCAGTATGTAACCAAGAATGGTGTTCTTCCGTTGTGTATTGAAATGCACCGGTGCTTGAGTTTTCATCTTTATCCAGCCAATCAACTACCTTTCCGGCAAAGGGTTTTATAATATATTCAATTGCTTCTTTTATTGTATCGTTTAACATTGATTTTGTTCTAAATCCCGGAAATTGACCTGTTATTTTAAATTCCTGATTTAGTGCGAAATCTCTAACATCATAGGGATTTGAATAAAAATCATCTATTACAATAATACTTGTTTTCTGTGACATAACTTTATTTTTATATATAATTTTTACATTGAACTACTAATATGCGTTTCTAAAGCTTCTACCTTATTAATCAAAACTTGTACAGCCTTTGTTAATGGAACTATCAATTTATCATACATCAATGAATCACACGTAATTGCACTTCCGCTAACACCATACGAAACAAATCTTCTCATTTCAGGATCAGCGTCTAACCACTCTGCAATAAATCCACCTTGCTTACCTATGTATTCTTTTGGATTTACCATTGGGTAACTCAATCCAATATCTTCTTTACCATCGGATTCAAATGTATTTGAATTAATTATATTCAACGGAGTAAATAATACAGGTCTTATGTTTTTAATACTTTCGTATGCAGATTCTGGATAATCTTCTATATCCGTTTTGGCGCGTATCGTAGATGATTCAAATATTAATTCTCGTCCACTTATTCCTAATTTTGTACCAAGTCTTAAACGCGCCGTAGCAACATTTACGTTTTGTTGTGGAAAATTACCACCCACTAATACAGAGTTTGTTCCATCGGTAGCCATTCTTATACCACCTGCAGTATTATCAGTACCAACCCATCCACCCTGAATTCTGATGTTATTATTATTTGCACCACTACCACCGGCAGTTCCAGAAAGGAAAATATCTCCATCTAAAACTTCAATTGCTCTACCACTCGCATTTGAGTTTGTGATTCTTAGTGCGGGATATGCTTGATTCGTTTTAATATCTATGATTGGTTCACTTGTTGTTCTTTTAATTGAAGCGTAGTTATTATTATCTGCCAATACAATAAATCCATCTGAGCCAATTTCCGTTTGTGCCTGCTGTAAACTTAAAGTAACAGATGATGGGTCTATACTACCGGCAATACCAAAGGCGGTATCGGCATATCCATATACGAAAACACGAGTGTGTACATAATAAGTGTCAGCTGCGGGGAATGTTACCGTAAGTGCTTGTGCACTAAGTGTTGTAAAATCTTCATCGCCAGGGCTATTTATTCCAACAGGTGTTGAAGCAAGGGTGTAACTCCAAATTAAATTACCAGTGTAATCTGGAGTATCATAAATATCAAGATGTACAGATGCGAACCCATAACCAGTAAAGTCTGATGGTGGATTTGGTGCTGATAAACTTATATCACCTCCACTCCAAGCTGGGGTTGCCAAATAATATGTACCTGGAATCGATACAGAAAATCCTGTGGTATCAAATGTGCTCTCATCTATATTAACCGAACCTACTCCGGATGAGGCGGGAAGTGTTGGAGTTATAAGTGGATTTACAGTTACTGAGGTAGCGGTGCCTTGAGGTGAAGTAATTAAACCTTGTTTAATAAACACTCTCGGTATATTCGAAGTATCTTTAAGAAAAATTTGTTTATTGTTTGCATCTAAAACAATTTGTCCACTATTATGTTGGAAATTTCCATCTACAACTTCCCAATCACCAATTTTAGATGTAAAATTATCATCAGTTTCAATTTTTCCCCTGATTGTTAAAGTCGCGTTATCCCAATAAATGTATGAGTTACCAACAGCTACATTTCCCCCAAATCGAAATTTTCCATCTTGCTGTAAATAGAAACCCGGTTCAGTTCCAGTTTCCAATGTTGATGCTCCCGTACTTCTAATATATCCGTTTGTCAATCCATCAGTTCCAATAACCAATCCTCTAGTAATAGTAGCATCTTGCGCTAATAAAATATCAGTAGCAACGGAACTAAATGTTGCTCCAAATGTTTCCCAGTATGTTGTATAGTTGGCACCCGTAATTGGTTTTGTAGTTGTGTCAGTTGGTGTGTGAGTTAATTTACAAAGATAATATTGTCCGTTACTTCCTTTTACAACATCTCGTCTTGTAGCAAGTGCAGGTGCCGCCGGGTCTCTAAAATATTCTACACCCTGAGTCCAAGGCCCTCTATAAACTACACCAGGTCCAGGCCCACCAGCAGTTCCCGCAGTTCCACCGCTACCCGATGTTCCACCACTACCAGATGAACCACCACTTCCTGCAGTTCCCGAAGTTCCGGCGGATGCTGCAACAATCCAAGGACCAGCTCCAGGATATCCTGTTAGTGCATTTGTATTGTTCGTTGCAATGTGTTGATAATTTTGCGCCTGCGCCGATGTACATTGCCAACTTTGTCCGGCGTATGAAACTACATCATTTGTGAAATAAGTATCTCCAGCAGTCCATGCTCCTCTCAATGAACCTTCACTAACTCCTGGTTCAAGTTGTCTAATTGCGCCTACAATTGTCAAAGTATCACCATCCCAAAACATTCCTTTACCTGAAGTAGATGTTGTTTTTATAGAGAATCTTCCAGTAGTACCGGCTACACCATCTTCATAAATACCTAAAAATATACCTGGTCTATCGTATCCTATAACTCCGGTAGGTGCTGCAGATGAACCGGCAGTTCCTGCAGTACCTACGGTACCAGTTTGTCCAATTGCAATATACGGGTCAGTTCTTCCACCCGCTAATACAATATTTGCAAATGGAGTGTTTATATCTTTAACACCAACATTAATTGTGTTTTTTACAAATGATTCTTCAAATATTGCAATCTTAGCTGCTACAAAGAATTCTTCTTCACCCAAATACTGCCAATGGTCACTATCAACCCAAGGTGCCGCAGAACCACCATTATCAGGTTGTTGAGCCCCTACAATTATTGCTGGGTTATGCTTCTTTCCGGTATTAGGACCCGAGCCACTTACAGCTGCCCAATAGTGAGTTTCGTTATTATAATTAGCTGGATTAGGCCATATTACCGCATCTCTACGTTTATTTGTGGTCTCAACTGAACCGATATAATCAACTGTGTTCGCCCATATACCTCTCATTACAATACCGGGACCAGTATTACCTTCATATTGTATAGATAAAGATTGTGTTTTAATCAAAGTCTGTCTACCTTCACATTCTATTTGATACACAATTTCGGCAGTTGGATTATTTACAGGATCGGCCCAACCAGTAATTGCTCCAATTGATGCAGGCGTTCCACTCACAAATCCGCCGGCAGTTAACCCACCCGCTAAAGTAATGTGTCCTGATTTACTTAATATTGATACTCTGCATTTCTCCTTTGATAATCCCGTAGTACCATACGCATCTGTATCAGTAGCTGGTAATGGATTTGTATTCACTAATTCAGTACTACCTCTATATGCTCTGATACTATTACTTGTTCCAGTTAAATCATATTGTCCCGATACTTTGTAAACTACTGATGCGTTTTCATTTGTCATCTTTACATCATACGGTGCAGGTGCTTCAAATTGAACTGTGAATGATTGTGTTACAAATTGCGTTTGTCTCGCTAAAGGTCTTATGCTAGTATTTGTACTAAATCTATCTCCTTCAAAATCCACTCTATATACAATAGTTCCACTTTTATTTACAGCTGGAGAAGTCCAACTCGTAACATTCCCAATTGTTGCCGGATTTGTTGTAGGTGTAGGAAATACAGTTGCTTGATTAATCCAAGCATCTTTATACACTATGGATGCGGAAGAAAATCCTAATACTCCAATTGGTTCATTATTAAAATCCAAATCATCTGGATTATTGGGAAGTGGTAATGGGTTTGCATTTGTTAATTGTTGATTACCATTGAATGTTGTTATTTTCATTCCAGTACCACTCAGACTTGTTGTCCACAAGTCCGCAGTTATAGAACAATTATCATTAGTTGAAGCAAGTTTATATGAATCCTGCCCCGCTTTAATACCAGATATGGTTAATTGTGCTTCTGCTCTATATGGATTTACCGTTGGAGATGTGTATGGATTTCCATCAGTAATTTTAACTTTAAATGTTTTTTGTGTATCCGGCCCTATATCAGAATAATTTATTTGGTCAAATAAATCACAAAAAACAGGATTTCCAGACCCAACAAATTGTGCGTTAAATGTTTCAGAGCCATCTAAAGCAACATCAAATATGGAAAAATATACTTTATCCGCTGATGCGGTTGTGTTAAATGCAGTTGCAGATAATATAATTGGGTTATTAGATAAAGCACTAACTCTACCATTTCTATCATAGTTTACTGTATATGAAGATGCTTTAAAATCTACTTTACGAGAATTTGCAGGTGCTACATTTTTTGTAAATGTTTGTGTGCGAGTAAAAATAGACGATGTGTATGAATGGCCGGCTCCTAAAGCAAATGGATAAACTTGAATCGTATATACTGCACTCGCTGAAACATATGGATAATCAAATCTATTATAATTTATAGTCGCCGTGCTCAATGAAGAAGATGATAATGAACCTGTTCTTATATTCCATATAGAACCACCTCTAGTTTCGATTGAATTAATTCTCCAAGTACCTGGTGAAGTAGATTGTGTTGTAAATCTTAAAAAATCATCACCTTCTTTTACCTGCAAAGTTGTATTAGCGGATGAGTACCCTACCGGTGTTACATATCCAACTTCATCCGCTGCCAATGTTGCATTCGGTGGTGATATCAATATTTGAATTGGAGGCGCTCCCTCTAATACCTTTGTATAATTAACAACTACACTTGCCGTATAAATCGATGAAGTAAAATATGGATGTATAATTAATGGATATGTTATACTTCCACTTAAATCCGTCATATTTGATGAAGCACTTATGATTAGTGATGAAGTATATGGTACTCCAAACGATGATGTAAATTGTACATTACCAGCTTTAACATTTTTTTCAATTATAGAAGAAGTTGCTATATAGAAAGTACCATGTGTATTTAAATTATCTAAAGTATAAGCACTTGAACTAAATGCAAGATAGGAAGCACCTTGCTTTAATTTAATATCGGTAATAGATGGTCTAAAATCATTTATAACCCCTCTTGAATTTGCACCAAGCGTTACCGCTATTGGATTTACTTCAAACACAATAGTTTCATCACCCTGTTTACCTTCTGGTACAATTGTAAATGTTTTATCAATACTAACCGATGCCGATGTCCAAGGCTCAGTATAAACAAATGTTAATGTTAAGTTTTTAGTTTGATTTAAAGGACTTCTAACATTACCAGTTGGTATTTGAGATGGGATTATATTTTTATTTTCATCTCTAGCTACAACGGTTAAAGTTGGGTCTAAACTTTGTGTATGGTAATATAACCAATATTCAGGAACCCAATCTTTATTTATTGACATTGATGGATATACCTGAAACGATGCTGTTATGTTTTCGTTTTCGCCCGCAGTTGCTCTTTTTGCAAATGATGCCGTTGCGAATGCAAACGTTGGTCTAAATGTATTTTCAATTCTTGGGTTTATTGTAAACGTATCTACATTAAATAATACTTTACCACTATCCAATCCATCTTGCAAATCTTCCAATATAATAGAAGCCAATACCGAAGATGATACCGCGTAGGCTGGACCTGATGCTGCGGATGAAGACGGCATTAGAAAAATTGTCCTTCTAAAATCTATTGAATCTCTATTGAATACCGCATTATAATCTATTTGTCCCGTACCAATAGAACCCGTTGTTAAACCATAAATCATACCACTCGCGGTAACGTATGATAAATTTACAAATCGTTCAGGTTCAGTTGCTGGATTTTTGGAAGCTGATAAGATGTGTAGTTGAATATCAGAAAAGTTTTTATAAGATTGTTTACTTAGTAAAATATCATTTATACCATCAATTCTTACTGCCTGTATTTCTAATGAGGATGTACTACTATTTCGTATTTGAGTTCCTCTAAACGGTCTAATAATATGATTTACTCCACCAAACCCGTCTAATATTTTATATATGTTAATAGTATCAGTAAACCCTTCACACTCTCCAGTTAATTTTATTAGTTGAACATTTATATCAGTACGAGAGCCTGTGAAATCCTGAACTCTCATAAAAACATTATCAGTTCCAATGCCTTGTAGTACACCAGGATATTGACCACTTCCAGAATAAAGTGGTATTGGTTGTTGATATATTGACTGAGTATATTGTGATGAAGATAATGCGTTTCCAAAAAAATCAAATGATGCGGAAGTATAGTGTACCGAACCGGTTAGTAAAGTTTTTTCTTCTTCTATTGTTATGATTGTAGGTGGTACTGGATTAGAACCCGAATCAAATTGAAATCCTGCACTTGATGCTATTAATCTTAATTGTTTTCGAATTGTTTGTAAATTACCACCATCGAATGTTTTGGATTCTTCTACTAATACAGGAACATAGTTGTTATTTATATCGTAAAATTCAAAACGATAATCAAAGGTTTCAACTGGTAAACTTCTTGGTACTGATTGTATGAATGTTATCTCATCAGGTGAATATGCCGTTTCTTGCGCGGCTCTTAAACTTATATCAGATATATGCCAACCCGTTCCTTTTACTTCAAAATATAATCTTGAATTTGTAAAATTTTCAGCTTTGAAATTTACGGATGCTATTTGTTTTTGTAAAATAACAGAAGAATTTGCTTTAAATGTTACTATATCCTGCTCATCTCCACCAATCACCGAATCTTTAGAACCACTAATAAAAACTCTAAGTTGGCCCAACTGTCCTATGGTTGTACTATTTCCTCTATAATTTAATCCAAGTGTATATTCTGTATTTTCTGTTAGATTAAATGATTTCGATGTATAATAATAATTTGATGATAGATTTCCATCTAATTTTACCGAATTAAATAAATAGTCTTGATTAAATGTTGCTGTTAATGCATTAGATGATGTTACCCAATACCCATATGGATATTGTGATTTAAAGTTTTCTTTATCAAAAATTCCATAGAATTCTTGATTTTTTATTTGAGATTCTAAATCTATAAGTAATTCATTTGATTCCAATTGTATCTCCTGAATAAATTGATAATCCGCTAAATCTGATTGTGATTTTCTAAATATTTTTACTCTGGCAACATCTCCAACAAATGTAGTTAAATCAGTAATATTAATTTTAGCAAAAGAACCGGTCAATGCTGTTTTTAAATTATCAACTCCTTCTGTGTAATTAAAAGAAGCAGTAAATCCTTCGTTTGTAAAATTTTCAACTGGAGCAGCCGAACCTAATAATGTATCAGTATATGGTGGTTGGACAATAATTTGTCTATCATTTATTATTTCAGTTACTAATGGCCTATAATCTAAATTTGGAAATTCTAAATAAGTGTTAACTACCGATGCTGTCCAAAATGTATTACCTACTGTGGTCAATAGGTATGAAGTTGGTGATGTATAATTTAGCAATGTTTGTCCAGCTACAGGTGTTTGTGATGTACCATTTACTGAACCCGTTTGTATTTTTTGTGCAACAACATTTGAAAATATTGGTTTTACTATTTCGGTAATATTAACAACAGGTCTTTTGTAAAATCTAACTTTATCTTCATTAGAAAGTAATCTGTTTACTTTAAATGTTTTTTCCCATTTTAAATTATAAACACCCTTCCACTCATCCGGAATTTCTTGTACTATCCCATCAGCATCTATATAATTTTTTGCTTCCCCTAAAATTGTAATCTTAGCTTCTCCAATTGGAGTATCTTCATAAACATATACTGCAATTAGTTTTGATAATCCCTCATAATACTCAGGAATACCATTACCAGGTTCGTAATAAATTGGGTCTCCATTAACATCTAATATTTGAATTTTTATTTCAGTTGTTTCTTTTAGATACGGAGAACCTTCAATTAAAAATCCATTTTTACCACCAGTTAATGTATCGGCAAATTCAGTTACTTTAAAATAAGTTGAATTGGGGTTATCGTCCACCAAAAACGTATTATAATTTGTTAATGGTGCTGTTAGTGTTTCAGCATATTTTTTTATTATCGGCATCTGATTGTGTGATTATTTATCAATAAATATTAGCTTTAATATTTATAATTAATAAAAACTAAAGAATACTAAATAAAACTAAAGAAGTATATGAAAAAATATGCTATGATACAAATTGATGCGCAAATTCACCAAGTATTAAAGGATTTTTGCAAAGAAAGAGGATATAAAATAAATGGATTAATAGAAACCCTTATAAAAGAAAAGGTAGATGCTTCAAAGAAACCTCTACCTAAAAATGTATTACCGGTTACGTCTAAAACTCAATCTTAGAAAATCCATTTTCTTTTTTAATTTCTATAAGCCCATCCACAATATCTCTCATTTGTTCTAAGTGAGAAATCACCCAAATAAAATCAAATTGAGTTTTAAGATACTGCATCATCATAAAGAGTGAAGATAGATTATCCGCGTCTAATGTACCAAATCCCTCATCAATAACTAAGAAGTTTGGTCGAGGTAACCCACATATGTTTATAAGTGCAACCCTAATTGCCAGTCCACTAATAAATTTTTCCATACCACTACCCATTTCCAATGCCCATTCTTGGTCTTCATATACAAGTTTTGCATTAATATTTTTACCATCGGTATCCATTGAAAGTGAAAAATCCACAACCTGTCCTAATATGTTATTTACTTCGTTTTCAATAACAGGCATTGCTTTGGAAATAAGTTCATATGGTACTCCATCTTTTTTTACCGCATCTAAATAATAAGTGTAAAGTGTATTTTTATTTTCTAAATCTTTTACTTCACTTATTTTTGCTTTAGTGGTATTAATAAACGAATCAATAGAACCAATTTCACCAGTCTTTTGTAAAATCTTTTTATTTGTATCTGAAATATCTTTATCAAATTCTTTTTTTTGATTTTCTAAAGTTTTGATTTGTTCATTTATTTCTTTATTCTTTAGTATAGTTTCCGATACTTCATTATATCGATTGATATCGGCTTTTATTCCTGAAAGTTGTGTTATTAGGAGTTCATATTGAGTTCCTAACCCATCCCACTCTGCTTGTGTTTTTTGTATAATGATTTCACCTTTTTGATATTTGTTTCGCAATTCTACTAAACTATTCCATACATCTTCTACATCTGCAAATGGCTCAGTTGCTTTGATTAAAGCGTGGTGACCAATATTAAGAGTTTCTAATTGAGATTCTTGTGTTTTAACAACTTCTTTAGTAGCAATCGCATCCTTAACAAATATGTTATTCATACAATATTGACAATTAGGGTCATATTCATGTTGTTCCAAATGCTTTAACTTATCTAAATTAGATTCGTATTGTGATTCTAACTTATCTATTTGTTGTTGTACATCGGCAATTTTACCCTTTGCCAAATCCCACTCTTTTTTCGCATCATCTATTGATAATCCATTTATTTCTGAATGTTCTTTTATAGATTGAGATACTTCGTTTAAAAGTGTCTGGTATTCGTTTATCTTACTTTCTTTATCTTCCCTATCCTTTCTGTTAGTTACTAATTTGCTCTCAATGCTGCCCTTCGCTGCCTCTAATGCCGGTAATTCTAATCGGCTATCAATTGGAGCTAACGATTCCTTTAGGTCAGATATTTGATTTTGAATTCCATCCTTCTTTTTATTTAAATCTTTAAGAGTTATTTGTAATTCGTTTAGAATTTTTTTCAATTCTTTTAGGTCGGTTTCTTTTGTCGCCAATTCGGTAGTAAAATCAGTACGTTTGAAATTTCTGATAAGTGCACTCACTTCCTTAATGTCTTCATTAGCAGCCTCATACAATTTATCGAATATATCCAATCC
>Ga0222712_10002238_pt1 | contig 22504 bp, 30 predicted proteins | sample C33_657DmetaG_FD_165043 | JGI IMG/M metagenome (GOLD analysis project Ga0222712, IMG submission 165043) | Estuarine water microbial communities from San Francisco Bay, California, United States - C33_657D | ecosystem: Environmental > Aquatic > Marine > Unclassified | place: USA: California... | reverse complement strand
CAGGACATCAATGACTGGTCGGGCGGTTGCTTGGGTCTGCTTGCGGATTGCATCCCAAAAGATCCAAACGGGGTGAGCTCCGTGGGGTTCGGAGACAAACTCGTCAAATCGGTTGGCAAAGATGAGAGCTTGCTTGCTCTGTTTCTTGTGTTCTCGGCAGTACGCAAAAATCCATGCCATCCAGTACAGTGCACGAGTGGCATCTCTGACATCAGACCGCAAGCAGTAGATGAATTCGTTGATCGGGACCGCCACGGGTAGGGGATCCGCGGGCCGAAGTGAGAGCCGGGCAAACAACTGTGACGGGGCTTTAAGATGTTCCTGAATGGTCTGAGGATCAAAATCATGCAGAGGCTTGATTGTAGGAAGAGAGGGTAATTTGTTTTTCCGGCACCCGGCGAGTGTTGCCGCGACTTCGCAGACAATATGACGAACATCGATGTTGTTGCGAATAGATGTCATTGTGCCGACCGTGAATGCGCTTTCAATTGGCGCATATCGTTCATAGGCTGAGGCCAGATAGAGAAATACGTTTGGGTTTGCGCGGTTAATGTGAAGAGCCGCTGCATCAAAAAGAGTTGCCCATAAGCTATGAACAAGTCCTGAGCAAAGAAGTTCAAGCGCCCAGTAGCATGCGTAATCTGCGTGACCAAGCTGCACGTTTTGAAGGAGAACCTTCACGACGTGCGACCGAGGGTGTCCACAAAATGTTGTCTTTTGAAAGTCGGCCACGGTCCGCGAATCAGTGACTTCCATTGTCTTCCTGTTTTAGTTGATCTGATCGGTTTATACGCGTGGAGGCGGGGGCGCAGCCGCCGCCGGCGGTCTTCCCCACATATCAAAGGGCGCGTAAGGACCATAGTCCCTACGCACCGGTCTTGACCGAGCAAAGTAGCGAAGAAGAAGGAAGATACAGACCAGCGTTGCAATAGCAATCATCCAATTCAGAACAACCTCAATCCACGAAACCGTTGCCTTTGTTGCGTCCACTTGGTTCTTCTTGTCGATGTTGATCTGATTCTTGATATTGTCGACCTGCTTTTGGAATGTTCGAACAGAAAAGGCCATGTCGTCCTTGACGGTCAGGACCTTGTCTCGCAGCCCATTGATCACCTGAATGGTGGATGCTTGCTCTGTCTGCTTTGCCTTCAGATTGTTATACTGAGACACAAGACCATCGATGATGGGCTGAGCCTTTGTTTGTGCAATCCGCTCCCTCTCTGTTTCGGCCCATCCATCGCCCTGAGTCGCCGTATAGTACGCAACGCGAGCGCTCTGATATGCGTCCTCTCCTGCCGGTGTTCCACGGGCATTTTCGGCTGCTTGAAGGGCGTTAAACAACTGTTGTCTTATAGTTTTTGTTCCAACTGTTGCATCTGCAACAGCACGATCTTGAGTGAATGTATCGTATGCATTCACAAAATTAGGACCCCAATTTATGTAGCTCGTTCCAGTTAGACTTTCGTCCGTCTCAGGAGCGACGGATGTAAGCCCAAAGGATGTAATCGTTGCTCCATTCGAATCCTTGGCGACACAGGATGGCACGCCCTCGACGATTTGAAGTGTATACAGAGGCGACGGGCAGTTCACCACACATGCGCCCTGTGATATTACGAATTCAAGCGGACAGCCCATTATCTAGTAGATAGATAGATTCCGGCTGACGCTCCAACACACAGGGTAAGGAAAACAAGATACGATGCATATTCAGCCGGAACAACCAAGAACTCAACCAACGCCAGCAGTATTGTGAACAACACAGTCTGGATAACAGCCAGACTCGGTGCATTCAGAATTGCCCTCTTTGTCTCTTCAATCGGAACAGGCTGCACTTTACGAGATCTCAGGCTTTCGGACACTTCTTTTAGTCGGGTGCTTACGTCCGATTCCACTGCATAGCCTGCATATTGGGATCGGATGCTTTCGTAACTGTCTGTCGTCATTGTTTAACGATTAGGAACAAAACTCTTGAATGCACCCAGGATCGGCAGGATGACACGCACGTCACGAGTCGCCTGCATATCGCGCCATCCAAGCAAGTTGGGGCGCGCGGCCTGATTCTGAGTTACATACGGCGCGAGCGTGCTTGACATCCGAACAAAGCGAGTGAATTCAGAGGCATCGCCAACCATTGCACGACGAACGCGAGGATTTACTTCACCAAAGGGAGATGTGGGCATTTTGTTTTAGGAGAGGGAATATAATGAGCGAGGAACTTGTAGAGCAGCCGCCGCCAGAGGTCGAGCCGCAGCTACCGCCGCCACGGATCCGGACGTTCACCGGGATCCCCGATGAACTTCGCGCCGCTGTTGCTGCATATAGAACAAACTACGCGGCCTATACTGTGGCGCAAGATCCCGCTGCGAAGGCTGCGTATAAGACTGCGTCGGACAGTGCCATGGCGGCAATCAACAGCGTGATTGCGAATGCATCGGCCGCATCTAACGCAAATACATCGTATATTCAGAACTTCATTGCCTCGTATCAAAATACAACCGGAGACATTGGAGAGCTGCAGGCACAGTCGCAGGCTATTCGGACGCAGGGTCCGGCTCTTCAGAATACCCTTGCGCAGACACAGCAGCTTCATTCCCGCGCCGTTGCTGCTGCGGACGAGACGTCTCTCTATGTCAAGGCGGGCATTGTGTTTGGATTGCTCATTGCAGCGGGCATTGTGGGGAGCTTGTAACCCCCGCTTCGCAACAAGAGGATAAAAAACATGAGGGCGGCAATCCCCAATGCAAGGGCATACCAGAAAAAGCTTGACCTGAACACTGCATCATCGTGCGTCTGAAGCATATGGAGGGTGGCGTATTGATCTCTCTGTTCCTTCATGATAGACGCGTCGTTCTGAATGCCTACCAGCTGTTGAAGTAGGGCATCTCGATAGACAGTAATGTCTCTCGCACTGTCCTTTGTTGAGGCCAGTATCTCTGCCATGCGAGTCAAAAGTGCTGCAAGCTCTATGTTCAACCGTCGAATCTCAGAAAACTTTGTTGGGTCATTCGCAGCGATCAACGCATCGTACGTGGCACGCTTGGCTTCATATGACGTCTGTAGGTCCTCCATTATTACTGAGCGACATTTACATCCTCAACACAGTAACGGTAGTAGAAACTGCGGCCGGCTGTGTCGGAATGGCGAGTGACCTCAATGACATCACCAGGAATGGCCCCAATCCACTTGACCATCGTATCCTGCGAGTCAATCCACGGCAGCTGATTCTCCGGATTTGAGATCTTGAAGGTATCCAAGACCACCGTGCGCTCGGCATCAACAAGAACACGATGAGGCATTGCCATACGATGGGTCGTAATGTCAAACTGCAGCTGCCAAATATGAAACAGCGCAAGACGGTCCTTTGAATGAGACTTTGCCACCCGAAGCACGTTCTCAGACGGCGGACTCATGGCCACAAGGACAATCCCGTTTGTATGTGCATTGTCCTTGGCAAAGTTGATCACGTTGGTAATGTCTGTGGAGAGGATTTTCTCCTTTTGGCTGAAACAAACGAGCACGTCCCCAATCGTATAGAGCGTCACCTTCTCCATCTTCTTGCTATCGCTTGTGAGTCGCTCGGTGTTGGTCTCAAGCTTGCGGCGCCCGAGCATGATGCGAAGAGTGTCAAGTGCCTTGTCCTCCATTGTGATATCTGCTCTCTTACAAACTAGGACATTCGTTTTTTTCGGGACTTTGAACAATGAAGCAGTGGGTTTGGTTCTTTATCGCAGTTGCCGTTTTAGCATACGTTCTCAAGCTGTATGGTGTGGATCGGTTCTACGGCGGAGGTCCCGAGTCTAGATTTAACGATCGCAGCCAACAGAAACGCGCAATGGATCGCGAGGATTCCTCGTACGCCCAACAGACCAACCACTTTGTTCAGGACAACAGCGTAGGTGAAGCACTTGGCGTCGACACTCCTTGGCAGGTAAATCAGTTTAAGAGCCGTATGTGAGAAGAACTAATGATCGGGAAGGCAAAGATCCCAAAAGCGCTTCGTGAGCAGGTATGGTTGGTTAGTGTGGGACCCGTGTTCCAAACAAAGTGCAGGGTCTCGTGGTGTACGAATACCATGAACGTGTTTGATTTTCAATGCGGGCACAATGTCCCTGAGAGCAGGGGCGGAAAGACAGATGTGAAAAATCTGATTCCCATCTGCTCTCGGTGCAATCTGAGCATGGGCAATCAGTATACGATTGACGAATGGACTCGCAAGTTTGCTGGCCCTCGCCTCTCATGCTGGACGTGGATTAAATATCTATGCTCAAGGTCTTAGAGGGCAGCGGTTCGGGCTTCGTTCCCTCTCTGCGGTGGCGCTCCACGTCATCCCAAAATGCCCTCAGATCAGGCAGGTGGTCTGATAGCCAGTTCGGATCCTTCGGAACAAAGTCCTTCTTGATGTCGGTCAGAATCCAATAGACATACTGATGTTCGTCGGTATGGGTGCTCTGCCATTGATGGAGCTCAATGGTATCCGGCTTGTAGTCTACCTTGCCGACAGGGTCAACCGCAAACACTCCCTTTGTGTCCGTGCTCTCGTCCCACTGGGTAAAGTTCGCCTGTTTGAACCGAAACTCCACATACTCACACTCATCAATCCCCGTGCACTCCATTTGCATCTGCATTTGGTGCACGTAATAACTTGGGATTTCGTCCTTGCGTGTGCGGCTCATTGGACACTTGAACTCCACCAGGCGACCGTATCGCATGGGGTCGGCGTCCGCGTACCGAGGCACGATCAGCCCGTCGGGGGATGCGCCGAGAAACTTGTGAACTGGATGCTGACAGCAGCCAACGTCAATAATATCGCAGCCCGTCGTGTCTTCGTAGATCTTCTTTGCCACGGGCTCAAAGCGAGTTCCCCAAATCAATGCGGGGATTGCATTGAATGGATTTGAGTCGCTCTTGGCCGGTGGCTCCAGCTTCTTCTCTAGAAGCTCAAGACGAGACGCGGCTGTCTGCCAGACCTTTGAGACCTCAGATGCCGTGATCATAGTGCCCCTCTGTGCATGCCAAGCATCGGTGCGCTGATCTTGCTTTCCATACAGGCGCACTGTTCGCTCAAATGCTCGGTCACGCATCCACATCCTTCCCGCTGGCCCCGTCAGAATTCTTTGTGTCACTTGCATCACCTCCCTCCTTAGAGTGCGATACGAAAGCTCCGGAGACAGGGATTTGCACAGAGTTACAAAATGGCGTAGACGGGCGTTGAGATGGGTATACGGCCGATTCTCCAGTAGATAGGACGTTAATGCCTCCTCCATTAGGGTTCTCTATCTTGCTCCTCGAAAGTTCATTTTGACGTTCTCGGAGACGTGTCTCAAAGTCACCGGCGCCCATGACGCCCAGCTCGGACGTGCGGCTAAACATCTCCTCGTACATCTTCTTGAACTCAATGTCTATCTCATCCAGCTTGCCAAGAGGAACGCCCTTGTCTTCCATCATCGGCAGCACATCATTCTCCTCAAACACGGGATCGGGCAGTGGAGGTTGAGCGGCAATCATCTCTTGCGCAGATGCATACTCTGTGAACTCCTGTGTGTTCCCAGGAAGGATGAACTTACCCTCATGTGCAAATCCAACAGACACAGGGGCGCCGATGTTCTCATCACGCGGCTCACGGGGTTCAAGAAACTTGGCAACCTCCTCCTCAGACCCGATGATGGTTGTGGGCGCATTCACCACAGCCATTTGTCTTTATCTTAACAACCCACTTTAAGCGACAATACCGCAGTAAGATTACAAATGGAGACTATTCAGAATCGTGATCACTGGGTTCTTCATCGCCTAGAGAAGTTCTATTCCGACGAAGAGAAGTTCAAGAAGGTTCAGACAATCCTGTCCGGTGAGTCTAAGGTCAGCCTCCGTTTGCTGGACTGGCTTGTCACCAATTATGCGAAGAAGCACAATGTTGCGTATCTTGTTGGATCTAGGCACGTCATTGTCTACCTTGCTTACAAGTCTCACCTGAAGGCGTACAGCAAAAAGATGTTTGACCCGTTCTGCCGTTGGAAGCGCATTCAGTTCATGGGGCTGGACACCACCGTTGGACAGCTCAACTTCTTTGAGTGGGCAATCCAGGATGAGGTTCTCAAGTACTTGGAGGACAATTACGATGCGATCCACGCAGACATGGATCAGTGCTCCACCACCATTCAGCCCAAGACAGCGGCAGATGGGACCCGTCGCAAGAGACACGAGCTTAGTCGGTCGGCAACGAAGGCCGTGCGTCACCACGATGTTAAGGTTGTTGTCTCCTTTGAGTAATGCAGTCGGTCTTGGATCCATCTGTTCTCTACACAGACCTCTCGCGCGATGTCGTAGAGCATGATGTAGACGTCGTTTCTGATCTGTGGACTATGGACGACCGCGATGTCTATCGGGGATCCCGCGATACATCCTATTCGCATGCCAATGTCTATTGGCTCTATACAGAAGATCTAGAGCGCACAGGGTTAGTAGAGCATTCCCTGTCCGATCATGCTGATTTTCGTATTCTGTGGTTCAATGAAAACCCATTCGCCATGCTGTTGCAGGAGGAATGGACGACTGAGGACAGTCTATGGTCTATGTTGCCGCGCACAACGGTTGAAACGTTTCTTGCAAACGACTGGACAACACCAGCCCGGATTTTGAATGCGTGTTTATACGGACCCACTCGCATTCTTAGTGTTCGGGACGTGCTGAATCCTCCTGCCATGTATAGCTGTTCGGTCTGTGGGAAGAAATCACTGGATACATTTCAGTGTGGAAACGTGCGCTCTCAGGTAGACTTCCCATCCAAAACAAAAATAGTATTTATTGATGACGAACTCTATGTTTGTCGGCCGCCGCCTGGCTCACGTGTATGGGACCTTCTCGGGTTTAGATCGCCGAAGGCTGAGCAACCCGACGACGGGCCTGCTTTGCCGGTGCCGGAGTCTGAACCACAGGTGCAGCCTGAGCAGGTGCAGGCTCATGATCCTCCTCCTCTTCCTGATCCTCCTCATTCGTCGCCGTCGGAATCTCCACTGCCGCCGCCGGCACCTCAGTAGACTCCTCCTCGGCATCGAACATCTGCGCAGCCGTTACACGCTGCTGAGCGGACACCTGAGCATACGAGATGCGCCATGTGACACCGAATCCCTGTCCGGACACATAGATGCTCGGACTGACAATGAACCGGGCCTCCATGCGCTTCGGGAACACCTCCGAGAGGTTCTCCGGTGTGAGCTTGATCGGGCGGTTCGCCATGTCCACCGCATCCATGCTCACCGTAAGCACACCCTTGTCATTCGCATAGACCGGCACCTTCATGCGGAAGCTAGGCGGATACTTACCATTCGGCACCCACTCAGATCCCTGCTTCTCCACACTCGGACTGACCAGTGACTTCATGCTGTCACGGAGGACATCCTCCTTGCGAGCACGACCGAACCACAGCGTAGACTTCTCCACGCTCGTCTTGATGATCTTCTCCTCAAGATCCTTGAGGAAGTTGTACATCTGACCGATCTCACCTGCATCGGCACCCGCACGCTCCTTGGCATACGAATCGCAGCCACGCAGACTTGCGAGCATCGTATAGTTGGTGCCATTCTCAGTCTCCTTGATGGATACGCCCATGGGGTACTGGAGCTTGGGAACACGCATTTGGAAATTCTGCCCATTGTACTTGATCGGGATACTCTTCGACCCGTTGTTCTTGCTGATGCGGATGTCGCCGAAGGTGACCTTGCTGATGTCGAGGTTGGAAGCGTTGATGGTGGCGTTGACGGACATTTTGTTCTGGGTGTGTGGTTATATCGGTCTGCTAATCTGTAGATCCATTTTGTCCGCACATTTCCACTTTCAAGAACTATTCCTAGAAAGACAATGGTCAGATGTGCAGCAACGAAGCGAAGAGGCGCAACCATACAATGTTCCGCAAATGCAATGAACGGTCACTCGCTTTGTGGCACACATGCTCGGGCTAAACATGTAGAGATGTGGAAGGAGACCGACACATCCCTCGTGATTTGTCAGTCACTAGCTCGGCGATGGCTCGTTCTTCGCATTCTGCGTCTTGCAGGTCCTGGAGTTTTATCTCGGAAACAGGTGACCAACAGTGAGGAACTTGTTTCGTATACGGATGCGTCTCGCCAGCATCCTCTTGAGTACTTTGCGTTTGAGGAGAATGGCAAAGTGTGGTGGTTTGATTTTGCGTCTATTTGGGTTTGGTCGCTCAAGTCGCTTGAACCTGTCAATCCCTATACTCGATGTCCATTGTCCACCGAGGTTCGCAAGCGCCTTCGAGAAATGTGGATACTGCGAATACATCGCAAATTGAGTGTGCCTGCAGACGCGGTAAATGGAGACGATCGCATACGTCAACGCTGGTCTTTGCTCTGTCAGGTCTTTGCAGACAACGGATTCACAGATGTGTCTCTTGAGCAGTTTATTTCCCTGGGAAAGGCATCCCATATTGCCGTGTGGCGTTTTTTGAGAGATGACTGTCCCATTGCAAGTCCGGGCTGTTCGTATATGTTGTCTTCGCAGCTCCTTGCTGCAAATGTTCCAACGTACATTGTCAATTCGTTGCGAATGCTGATACGGCTCGTCACTCTTCAAAAGGAACCCTATGTCACCGTGTTCAACGTCATGTCGGCGATTTATCGGTGCTGATGTAAAATGGATTTAGGTTGGGCTGTTTTTTTGATGGTGTCGTTACCATGAATATCTTCGCTCTCTCCATTGACCCCCGCACCGCTGCTGAGTACCACTGCGACAAGCACGTAGTCAAGATGATCCTTGAAAGTGCGCAGCTGCTATACTGCGCCCACTGGGTCAAGAACCCGGAGAATGTCCCCTTAACTGCATACCGCAAGACCCATCCCAATCATCCATGCTCCATTTGGGTCCGCGAGACCACCGAGAACTACCGCTGGCTTGTCACTCTCGGGCTTTGCTTGTGCCAGGAGTACACGTTCCGCTATGGAAAGACGCACAAGACCCAGGCTCACCTGGAGTGGCTTGCCGCCAACATCCCGCCTCTGCCCCCGGGGGATCGCACGCCCTTCCGGATGGCTATGCCGGATGAATACAAGCAGGATGACCCCGTTCTTGCCTACCAGGCATACTACCTCGGCGCCAAGGAACGGATGCTAAAGTTTTCCAAGAGACCCCTCCCCCCATTTGTGGAAAAGAAAAGGGTTTAGATGACCGCCGATGGTAAGAGTATACCAGTGCGTTAAAGATGTCTGCCTCTTCTTCTGTTTCTAAGTCAAACAAGATGCCTGCCGCCAAGAAGTCTGATGCCGCCGCCCCCGTTGTCGTCGCCGCGCCTCCTCCGGCTGCCCCCAAGGCCGCCGAGCCGAAGGCCCCCAAGACCAAGGTCGCCAAGGTCGCCACGCCCGCGAAGGCGGAGGCCACGGTGCCCACGGTTGCCGCCCCGGCCGTCATCCCGGTTGTGGCCACGCCGACTGTGTCGTCGGAGTCCCAGCTTGTGGCGCTCGCCGAGACGCTCAAGTCGCTCAGCGCCGATCTCTCCACCCGTGTCCGTGACGCCGTGAAGGCGGTGCAGGAGGCGGCCAAGTCCGCCAAGCGCGAGGCCCGTGACTCCAAGAAGAAGAAGAAGGTTGACCCGGCTACGCTGACGCCGGAGCAGCGTGCGGCCTGGGAGAAGCGCCGTGCCAACAATGCTTTTCTCGTTCAGCGCCCGCTGACGGAGGAGCTGTGCCACTTCATGGGCCTCAAGTCGGGCGAGACGCGCTCGCAGACGCAGGTGACGAAGTTCATCAGCGAGTACGTCAAGAAGCACTCGTGCTTTGACCCCTCGTTCAAGCGTCGCATTCTGCCGAACGCCGCGCTCGCCAAGCTGCTCCGCGTGTCGGACAAGGATGAGGTGACCTACCTGAACCTCCAGTCCTTCCTGAAGGTTCACTTCGTCAAGCCGGTCCAGAAGGCTTAAATTTTTACGCGGTAAAGATAAATGCCGAAGGAGCATGCAACCGGTTATGGCTACACCAGGGATGTGGACGACTTTCCGAGGACATACCCGCCGCACCCTATCGAGACGGCCCAGAGGGAGTATCATGACGCAAGGGGGCCCATGATAGGTCTGGCCGAGTATTTCAGGCAGAACCCCAGCCACAAGTCGTGGGTGAAGGCCGACATAGCGCGGTTTGACAAGGCCCAATCAGATCTGATCAAGGCGCTCGCAGAGCACGAAGGCAAGAGCGAGCGTGCTGTCAAGCTCGAATTCAAGGAGGCTGAGGACAGGGCGCACAATGCGGCCAGCAAGATCCAGAAGACCTACAGGAGGCACAAGACGGGCAGGGGCCGTCGGCGTGGAACCCGCAGCCGCTCCACTCGTAAGCGTTAAATCTTGGATATCTACAATGCCAAGGTACACTCCTGGGAGAGAAATCTGGAGCCAGGCGGATACTGACGAATATGCCAGACTAAGTCAGATCACAGATAATCTTGATTATATATGGCGTCACCATTCGGACGAAGTTAATAGGGTTATGCGGTCTCGTGTAATTCCGCCGTTTGGTACTTTAGAAAGATTAAGGTCAGTTATGGCGGCTGCGGAAAATAGATGGGTCGCAGCTGCCCAGAGACAACTCCGCTTTTTTGATGGGGTAATCCTCAAATATAAGAAGATAGCTGAAGAGAAAGAGGCGCTTGCAAAGGAGGCCATCAAATCTCCAGTACACGAGAAACTGAAGTACGCCCCTCCGCGGTTGGATATGCCGGGTGGACCTGGATATGAGGAAGTAAAGGCTTCATTTGGCAACGGTCGTACTCGTAGGCGCCGTAAGGGACGCCGGACTCACAAACACTAGCTCTTTTAGCTCAGAGGTAGAGCACCCGCTTTGTACGTCGGAAGCAGCGGTAGGTCGGTGGTTCAATTCCACCATGGAGCAGCCCGTCTTTTTAGCTCAGTGGTAGAGCACCCGCTTTGTAGGAAACAAAGTAGTTTGTTTGCCGTTATTCCCGAGCAGTGTTGTGTGCTCGGGGACAATGAACGTTTTGCAGTACACAATCAGCGGTAGGTCGGTGGTTCGATTCCATCAAAGGACACACATCCCACACCCGCGTTCATCGTCTAGTGGTCAGGATCAAAGATTTCCAATCTTTAAACTGGGGTTCAATTCCCCATGAACGCAACTATTGCTACGGATCTCCGTGTCAATACTTTCTGTTCGTGATACAATGGAGTCGGGCAAGAAGCCCCGCAAGAACACGATGGAGCAGCTTTTGGCTGAAAACGCCGCCAAGGGTATTGTGGTTCCCGGCATGGAGAAGGGTCTCTGTCAGGACGTATGGAATACCGGAGTACGGCATTATGTAGACGGATGGTGGAGAACGCCGGATGGATGGAAGTTCGTCACTCGGTTTTTTCCTGTCTTTGTCAAGAAGAATCCGGACACCAGGCAGTCCTTTAACTGCGACGTGAAGACTGAAGGCGGTCAGTACGTTCTTGCCACGCTTCCAGGGCGGGAGAAGCTGGCTGCCTACCTGAAGTCCATTCCGATTTGGAAGGATCTGAAGTCTCTTCCCGATGGATTGTATACGTGGATCTTTTATCATCGTGCGGCAAGTCCTGTTCAGTTTGCAGCCACAACGACGTGGTCGGCCCTGGAAATGGGAACGACGCATCTTGCAATTGCAGCACGCGTGGGGGCTTCTGCAGTGCACGGAGCTGGTGAACTGCGGAAGTCAGGTGACACCTATACGTACAATCTGCTGTCCGGTACGTTTACGGGTGAATGGAAAAAGAAGATGAAAGGGACGTGCACGCCCGATGCCTTAGAGGCATATATTGATACTGAGTTCAAGCTACGATTTGGGGATGCTGACATAACCAGGACGGACAGAACCCTGATTGACCCCAATCTTCCTGTAACAGAGGACGAGATTGCTACGTACACCAAGGCGGGATGGACTTTCCAGTTCTTCGCAACACAAAAGGACTGCCTAGATGTAATGAACAAGAAGGGTGGTCGTCGGACAACTCGGCGTGGTGGAGCAAACAAAGCGAAGAGTGAGGCGCAAGAGATCTTGCGGCGCAAACAGATTGAAGCGATTCAAGCGGCTCGGGAGGCGGAGATTCGCGATCTTGTTCGGTCGGTCACGCGGTCAGGACGTGAGAACCGCCCACACTGGCGGGGTCCATCGGAACAGAAGCAGGAGCATCTGTCTGAACTGCTTCACAAAAACGACCGGCTACTTGCGATGGGCAAGGGGCGGAGATCTACACGTCGGAAGTGATCAGTTCATGAGGCATTTCTAAGTAAAGCACGGTGCTAAAGAACGGCGACAGACGGCCATCCAAGACCAGTGCGCGCTGCTTGGGATTCTCTTTCAGGGTTTTGGCCATACGCACAAGCACTTGGCGTTTGTCCACGATGGACTTGACCTTGATCTTGCAGGTCCCTTCGTGCCATCCACATAGGGTTGATTTTTTGCAGGCATTTTCTACCATCTGTCCACACGGTGTGCGAACCTTGTTCACAAACTGAACAGGCTCATTCACCTCGTCCCAATAGGCTTCCCGTTCTAGCCATCTAGACAGGTCCTTGTAGAGCGTAGGCCCCGGGGTTTTTATGGAGTTGCGCAGCTCTTCGTGATCTGCTTCTTGGATATCCTTGGACAATGAGAACATCAGGAACTCAAAGACTTCAGACGAATAGGTGATTTCACTCGCAAGTCTCAGATCCTCTCGGTTGGGTTTTCCAGTGACGAGCACCTCTTCGGTCTTTTTGCGGATAGTGTCCATCACCTCTCGTGCTGGGGCATCCTCGGCAGCTTTCTCTGGACGAAACGGCGCACGAAACCCGGACTCCAGCAAGAACTCCGTCTGCTCACCTGAAAAGGACGACAGTTGATCGGTTTGCTTGAAGCCAGCGTGCCGCGTATCCGCCAAGAAGGTAGAGAGTGTTTCTTTTGTGGGTAGTTCCTCCGGATTGACGTTGGCATACCCCGACTTCACGGGAACACCTTCGGGGATCTCTGTATTCACCGGAAGCACAGGGAGGACAGTCTCTTGGGGAACAAAGACCGCTTGAATACGCTCAAAGGGATCCAAAATAACCTGATACGAGGCCATACCCTTTGCCATCAGCTCCTTAATTGCATCATCAAACGTCGGGACAGATGCCGCACATGCTTGACTGTGAAGCCTGCGAAGAGTGTTCTTTGCGGTCTCGTCAAACTTGCTAACGTCCGCTACATAGTCAAATTTCGTGCCTGTGTTTCCGGCCCGACGGGATACTTTTCCAAGCACATCCGTATCCAGCAATACGAGCGTACGAGAGCGTGCGCTTGTCTTGTCTGACCAAAACCCGCAGGATAACGTGTTTGTGGTGGTGTTGATTCGTATGACACGACAGTCAAGCAGAAGGGAAATATACTCAATCTCATCTAGACGGGACAGCGTCTCTTCACGAAACGCCTTATCAATGCCATCTGTGATGCGTTCAATCAGCGTATCGCCCTCGCCCATGGCGGTCCATGTGCGAAAGAAGGAACACTGAAGAATTTTGTCCTTTGCGTTGGCAGGAGAGGGAAGCGGGCGGCGGTCATCCAACAGAACTGGAAGGGTTTTGCGGGGAAGACCCATTCCAACACGAAACATGTCAGTTGCCGAGGCTTCAATTCGGTTTCTAGGGCATGTCGTCGCATAGTTCGTCTTTACGCCGATGCGAGCAGACAATTCGGTGGGCAGGTAGGCAATGCGAAGCGGAGGAATGACACCTGACGTCAAGACATAGTAGTCGTCAATCTCTACCTTTGGTCCTAGAACAGCAGTGCTGGCAGCAGGAGCGGCTTTTTGATAGCAACAGGGGACACTCTTCTTGCTGGATGTCTTCTCGGAGGGTTTCTTCCACTTGGGATACGTAAATCCAGTCTTGCGCTTGATGACGGTAAATTCACGGGTATCTTCCTTGTCTGTGATACGAACCTTTCCTCCGCACTCGGGACACCGCTGAATCTTATCGTCTCCCACAACAAGCTGACTTTCAGACAGGGGAATTTCATCCCGAATACACCAATATTGCGGGCAAATTCCAATCCCCTTTTCGAGCGGCATCTTTTCTGCTTCGGGGGCGCTAGAGTAATTGTACTTGTCGCCCATTCGCTCCTGATCAGCCGGCGTAAGAATGACAACTTGGGCAAGCTTTTCGCATCTCTTGGTGTAATCGTCATCAACAAGTTTGGAATCAATTTGCATCACACGGTCGTTGAAGTAATTGTGCGTGGTCAGCGGGCCGCCTTTCTTGACCTTGAGCATCGGTGTGGGTCCAGCGGCGGCGCTGCTGGGAGCTTGTTGGGCTTCGGCGGCTTGAGCGGCGGCAATCTCCTCGGCAAACTCATCCAAGACATAGTCCGCAACCTCAACCTGTACGGTTGTGGCCACACCGGCCGAAGGCTCCACCACCTCAAGACGTCTAGGACACACTGCATTCACCTCCTCCTTGTCGGATGTCAGTACGTAGCGTAACATGCTCGCATAGTCAAGTGTGCGGTCTACATTCTTCACGAATTTGATCATAACGTCCTTTGACGAGAAGGAAATCACAGGGTAGTTATTGATGACCTTGTCAAAGTTGAAATTTGCATCCTCTTCCAGGCGCCTGATCTTTTCAATCATCTCCTTTGCCTCTTCGTCCGATAGGCCCAGCTCTGTTTCCAGAGATCCTTCGGCCTGAAGAACTGCATACGCGCGAAGAACATCGTCCGAGACATCGGTTTCCTTGTCGGCACGCAAAAGACGGAACGTATTGTCTTGGTACGTAAAGACACTCTGTAGGCAGTTGAAGCGGCGCATGTCAAACTCCGAAATCTCCTTGGTATACGACGCAAGGACAGAGAGATCGTTCAGAACCCAGCGCGAGGTCGCGATATCCGTCTCTACCAAAAAGGGCATGACAGCATCCAACGACTGCATCCACTTCAGCGCAGAATCCCGTAATTCGTCTAGGTCCTCTTTGGACTCCTTGGACCTCCACGTGGAGACCGTGATGTCCTTGGGCGTGATGGCGATGCGATCGAAGGAGTTGCGCTCTTTCCCGCGGTAGAGAAGGAGGGTTGGAAGTCGCCGCTGAGGCTGTGTCCCCGCCATCCATGTTTTCCACATGGTCGTGTCCAGATAAGGCTCCTTTGTGGCCGAATCCTCCACATAGAACTTGTGCCGAGTGGTTTCGCTCTTGGATGTAAAATAGCTGATCACCGGCGTAGTCGTGGATACAGTCAGACCGTAGAAGATCTGTTCAAACCGGACTCTAGGAGACGTGAAGCGAGTTGAGATCAAGGGAATATACCACTTTGCGCGTAGAATGGAGGTGTGGGCAGGTTTGGGTGCCTTGAGCTTCATCAAAGACATGAGCTGATCCCGAGCAGCTTTCAGGGGCGCGCGCAGGGTCTCAATGTTGGCAGGCGTAGAGGACTGAAAAAAAGGGAAGTACAACTGCTTTGCAGTGTCGCTGGTGGCCTCCGTGACTTCCACTGCCATGATTGCCTGGGCCTCTTCAGGGTGAGCGGTCTCAAACAACAGCTGACGAGCAGGGACAGGCTTATACGCTTCGGGAAGAACCGTGGCGGTAGGAGGAAGCAGAAGGACAGCCGACTTTTCTTCCGGCACACCGAGAATGCGCCACTCTCGAAACGCATTGGGCGGAGCAAAGAGCGGACGGACGAACTCTTCAACCGATTGCCAGTCTTCACGAGATACATCGCGCGCATACACGCCAGTCCCCGTGCGAACGTACGACAGATAGGCATCCAGTGTCGCCGATGGAATGCTGCTTTTTCCGTGGGACATGCGGTAAAAAAGGTCCATCCAGCGCTTCGGATTGGACGAGTAATAGTCCTTCGGCAGCTCAACTTGAACCAAAATAAAGAGACGATCGGGGTGTGTTTGCTTGGCAAGCGCAACCGTTTGCCGAACTGTTTCAATTGTGTCATCCGGAAAGAAGGACAGAATTGTTGATGAGCCTTCTAAGGGCAACTTCAACTCCATTATAGTGAGGTTAGATAGGATTATCCGTAATTTGCATTCCGCAATACGGCGTGGGTGTCTGGGCGTAATTCACAGAGGTATAAATTCCGATCTTGACGGCATCGTGAAGAAGACGCTTGAAGTTTGTCCAAAACTCCTGCGTATGTCCGATGGTCTCGGTCATCAAATGCGCCATTTCGTGAAGCATCACGAACATGACGGTATTCTCTTCAATCAACGGATACTCAGGAGGCCGTGTCTTGTCCCGTAGGCAGACCACGATCTTCTGTCCCTTGTTTTCGGAATACGATGTGTCCTTGGACGACATGTCATTCTCTACAAAAGAATCCGGCCGAAACCGAGCAAGAAAGCGAGCAATCGGAGGATCCGCGACCAAAGCCGGCTCACTTGCATAGCTAGCCCGCAATCTATCAAGCTTCTCGCAGATCCCCGCCATACGCTTCACGGCTTCTTCCTTGTTGGGGAGGTTCTGAATTTCGTAGGTCTTTCCATCCGGACCTGTCATGGGCGATGTGTTTCTAGGCCCTGCAAAGTACGAAAGGGCCAGGACGGTTGTTACGCCAATGGCTACAGGCAACATTACTTAACTACGAGATTTAAGCCGAAAGTCCCTCCAGCGAGCGGGTGGACTTGAAAGGGTCGGGGTCAATGGTCGTGTTCAGGAACGGGCCGACCTGTCCCTGCGGGTTGGGCTGCTCCGCACGGATGTCGTACGTCGGGTTCCGGTTGGTCTGCGCAATGCCAATGATGTTGATGTTAGAGTGGTATCCCGACTGCAGGAAGTTCTGTCCCTTCAGGTCGTCGCCGCTGGCAGGGTTCACGGCGGCCCACGAGGCCCCCATCGCTCCCTTGGGGAGAAGCTCATCCGAATTCAGAGTCGTCTCCTGGTACGTCTGCTGGGAAGAGGGGGTGCGTCCCTGCAGGCCGGCAGCAGAGGCGGCGTTGCCTCCCATGCTAAAGGGCATGCCCATACCCGGGCCGGCCTCAGAAACCGGAGCGGAGGGGCCGAGGCCACCCAGCTCCTCGGCGCGGTCAAGAAGGGAACCCTTCATGCCACCATAGGACGTGAACAGCGTATAGAGGATGACGACGCCAGCAAGCACCATGCCCAGGCGAACGAGTTTCGGTTGCGTAAGCTTCATTCTATGTTTATACTGACGGAAAGACAAATTTCGCAATGACGAAGTTTCTGGACCCACTCATTCACGACGTCGTTGAAAAATTAAAGTCAGCCGAGATGCAGACGGCACTGGAGACAGAGGTTCTGCGTCCGCTTATTTCAAGGGTACTCAACATCCTCTACCCCTACCTATTTGGGGTCATGCTCCTCTGGCTGATGATGTTCATGTGCCTTGCGCTCATCCTGGTTATTCTCGTTCGGGGTGGTCTGCTGGAGGTTCTCGGGAAATAGAATGTTCACAAGATCTCCTCGGCGACGCCCCCAGATGCCGGGCACACCCCTCGCCTTCGCCTCCTGGCGAAGCTCGCGAATTGTCATCTTCTCCACCTTCATGGCCTGGGGGAGCTCGGGCATGTTGAGAAGGTTGACCAGTTCCTCCTTGGACTTGATATAGTACATCTTGATGCGGCGGGTCTTGGCGATAAGCTTAAGGTCTGCAAGATACATTGAGCTGTAATCAGGGGTCTGCATGGTGCCGGTCCCTTCGTTTGTCTCGCATAAATCCGTTTTGCCCCGCGAACACTCTTTTCTCTCCACAAACACAAGTATGAAGAAAACCACAGCCCTCATTGCATTTTTTGTTGCCGCCCTCCTTGCGGGGCTTTTTGTCAACTCTACAATGCTGTCCGCTGAGCCCGCAGTGAAGGAGAAGTTTATGCAGAAGGAGATAGGTACGCCTCTTGAGATGGGATCAGTTCAGGGCTACTCCGCAAGCTCCCCCATCCTCGGCACGGAGCCGCTGCCCACCCCCAAGCACCCGTATGATCAGACGGACGACTCGCCCCTGTACGCCTTTGCTAACAACAAGCAGAGTGCCGAGTGCTGCCCCTCTCCCTTTTCGGGCGACCTGGGCTGTGTCTGCCTGACGAACAAGCAGAAGGCCGAGTTTGCCGGTCGCGGCGGCAATCGTTCTGCTTAAAGACTGGCCGCCCTAGATGATCAATGGTTCTTGATTTCTACGATATGGACGACGACGAGGACGAGATGAAGATTGAGACACGGCTTTTGCTTTTTCTCGCGGTGTGCATTTTCTCGATGTTCTATCACTTTCTTGCGACCAAGGCGCGCCCTGAGTTATAATCTGCTTACAAGACTACTCTCCTACAACTATAAATGGAGCACCTGAGGTCCCTGCTTCAATACTTTAAGGACCGTATGCCGGAGACGAAGTTTCCAAAGGCAACCGATGAACTCTTTGCTCACATTGAGAAGGAACTCCTTCCCCATTTGATGATGATTGTGAAGAAGGACAATACGCTCTTCACGGATAAGGACACTGCGCCTGAGCTGTTCCCGGGTATTCAGGTGACGTGGGACGGATCAGACGAGGCGTGGCAGAAGGTCCGCATGGCACTCATGTATTCGGTTCTCAATGGAAACCCGAAGGAGAAGTTTGCTGCGATCTTTGAGCAGCTCAAGGGCGCCATTCCCGGCGGACGCCAGGATGAGGTCATGTCTATTTTGGAAGACGAGGAGACGCAGAACTCTCTCAAGGAGATTCTTGATCTGGTTATGAACACTCGCCTCGCCGCGGTGATTGGCGATCTCGTGCAGTCTGTTCGGTTTGAAGACCTGGACATCAACCTGGAAGACCCCGATGAGCTGATTCGTCTCATGCGCAACCCGCAGGACAGCGATGCACTGAAGGAGATCATGAGCCGCGCACAGGAGATCCTGAAGGAGCGTATTGCGTCGGGAAAGATCAACCAACAGGAGCTCATTCGCGAGATTGAAATGCTTCGGGCAAAGATGACGTCTTCGTTTGGCAAGTATATGAACGAGATGGTGGTTGGACAGCGCGAGCAGCCGGCTACGGGAAACACGTCTCGCCAGATCCTTTCCAACTCGCCCGAGGCTCGCCGTGCTCGCATGATGGCACGCCTACAGAGGAAGCTTGGTGAAAAGTCTCGCAAGTGAAGATAAGAGAGATGTCAGCCGAACCTTTTTGGTTTTCCGAACCAAGTGTCCTTCTCAGCCAGGATACATGGTATAAATTTGTTCCTACAGCCAATATGCCGGTGTCCGAGGCGCTGAATGCAGTCGTGCGCTTCTCTGTGTATCTCGGAGCTCTGCTGTTTCTGTCCAGTATGAAGCCGATGTACCTTTTCATTATTCCCCTGGTTATGGCCATGACGATTGTGCTGAATACTCTCTTTCCGCAGGCAAGGAAGGTTGTGGAGTCCTTCGGCAATGGCCTTGTTGTTTCGGGCTATGTTGGAGACTTGGAGACTCGCCCGTCGGATGAGAACCCGTTTATGAATCCTCATCTCACAGACATTTTGGACAATCCTATGCTGCCTCCGGCCGCCGATGTCACGCGCAAGGACATTCGCGATGAAGTGAATGCGGCCTTTGCCAAGACGTCCAATATTTACATGGACACAACGGACGTGTTTCAGTTGATTCAGGCCCAGCGCAACTTCCACACCGTGGTCACGGATGACCACGGGGGTCTTCTGAAGTTCATGGGCAAGGGACAGCGCACTGACAAGCTGCTCTCAGAAGGTTACGTAGCTGCTAAGGGTACGGTGCCGGCTCTTCCTCCCTCCCCGTCGATTGACGTGCCGACGGGAACGCAGGCGACGTCGTCTGCCTCCCGCTGATTTCTTGGGAACCTTCAGTTCATCCAGAATTTCGTCGCCTGACTTCTTCTGACCGGTTGTCTCCTTCGTGCCTTCGCTGCTCTTGTACTTCATCGTCGGGAAACCAGTCGCCTCCTCCTCAGGGGTTGCCGAAGATTCAATCTCGGCTGTCGGGACATTCGCCTTCTTCTTCGCCTCCTCCCACGCAGGCTTGTTCGCCTCACAGTGGGGCCATACATCCATAAAAAATAACACAAGAAGAGGCTGCTTCTTCAGGAGCTCCTTAGCTTCCTCTTTCTTGTCATCACCACGGAGAACTGTTGTGGCCATTTATATAAGCAAGTGACAAAAATGACGTCCATCGCTGACTTGAATGCTGCAAAACCTGTCAAGGCCCATGGTGGACGAACGCTAGAACAGTATGCTGCCTATACCCGAGCGCTGGACATTCAAACGCCGGCAACCGGGTTCAAGGAATTTTTGCCTCGCAACCCCGAACTACACGCAAAGTATGACGCAATGAACTCTTCGTGGGAAGGTGTTGAGTCGTCGGATAAGGCCATCGCATCGGGGGTCTATGCACTTGACTATGCGTCGGATGATAGAAGTCTTCCCCCTAAGACACAGCCCAAACTGCCACCCGCCGCTCCACCCAAGACGGAGACTTGGTTTTGTGTTGTTCAATAATAATGATTGAGTGGTTCGCACTCGCTGTCTTTTTGATTCTTGTCGCGTGGTCTTTGCGCGAAACATTTGTAGATACGGAGTTCCAGTCCTCCACGGAAGGCAATCGCAAATTCGGCGTAGGCAGCGCAGGTGTCGCCACTGCAGTCCAGCGCCCGCCCGAAGACCCAAAGTCCCCGATCTATGCCGTGTGGAAAAGCAAGATTGACGCACAGGTCCCCATCGGCGCCAATGATGACGATTATATGAAGGCAATCCGAGCCTTCTATGACAAGGTCTACGAACCGGCAACAACAAAGCCAACTGTTGCCGATATTGAACGATTTCTTGCCAGCTCAGATGTCACGGGAACTCCTGTTGATCCTGGTGCACTCCGCGTGGTCTTAGCGGACGGGTTTCACATTCAGCCTGAGGGAAGTGCAGCCGCCAGGGAACGTGAACAAGTGAAATTCAATCCAAGCAAAGCACTGGAGCCGGGAAATGGGCGTGATGAAGTCTATAGGCGCAAAGAAAACCCCTACGATCCTGCAGATGCTCGTATAGGAGGGCCGCTTCCCGAAGGATATTATGCTCCCCTGGTTCAACAGTCAAAGCCCCGCCGGTTAGGTGAGGCGGACTACGGAACGGTTGGAAAGACGGGGGCTTTATTCTACGACGTATGTTCCGAAACAAACAGCCCTGGTTGCTTAGAAAACCTCTCGTAGGAAGACAATGAAGATACCGAAGACAAAGTGGCTTCTCCTTGCCGCCGCCGCGGTGACCCTGTTTCTGTGGACAGCTCGCGAATCGTTTCAGGACACTGCCTCGGTTCAAGGACCTCCGTATGGAAACACGGCAGCCTCCGCAACAAGATTGATTGCCATCATGTCCCCGTCAATGCTTACGAGTATCAAGAAACAGGTGGGCGTGACATCGGAAACGCTCTCTGATGCTGAAAAAATCAAGATCGTCTATGGAGACGGGACGAACAGCAGTCCGATTGCCCAGGTGATGAGCTCCTTCTATTGGCAGGTGTACAAGCCGGCTACATCCACGATCACCCTTGCTCAGCTTAACAAGTTCTTCGAGACATACGATGAGGCGTGGGTCAAGAAAAACATCCCAGATGTCCGTGAGTTCCTGAAACGGTACTTCATTCAAGGTCAAAACGGTGCGGCACAGTCGGGATACTTGGATGCACTGAACACTGTGTGGGGACAGATGTCCATCCAGGCGGCGGCCGCAGCGGCGCCCAAGCCGGAGGAGAAGAAGGAGTCCGATAAACCGGCGCCGGTAGACAATACTCTAATGTACGTAGCCATTGGCATCTCAGCCACCGCACTCTTTGCCGTGCTCATCACACTTCTTCTTCCCGCGCGAAATGTCTTGTAAGAGTGTAATGAAGGCGTGGACTTGGGTTCTACTGTTTGTTGCAGCGCTTCTGTTTCTTTGGTCCATTTCACGCGAAGGATTTCGGGACACAATTGCTCTTCGTGGTCCGCCGTATGGAAATGAAGATTACAAACCCATCGTTGAAAACCATATGCCGGCTACGCTCGTAAAAGCCCTTGAAACGGAGAAGTCTGTAACGAAGCCCGTAAAGCCGACCCAGCGAGCGACGGGGCCCGCGCCGACCACAAGTGAGATGTCGGCATACAATGCGGATCTTCTTGAGTACCAAAGGAAGCTCGTAGATGGCCAGATCTCCAGCGTGATGGGAGATTTCCATACAACGTTCTATAAACCGGCAACCACTCCTTTGTCAGAAGCGAATGTGGATACCTTTCTGAGGACACGCACAAACTCACCGTTCGTCACGACAAACAAGGCGGATATCAAAGAGCTGCTCATGTCCTATTTTGTCCGTCAAACGGCGGGTGCTGCAAATGGCAATCTTCTTGGAGATGATGTGGACGCTAGATTCCAGCAGGCCGCAAGGGATGCAGCCGCACGGGCCGCCGCCGCTGCAACTGAGAGTGGCTATGCAGACATACTTGACGAGCTTGGACAAGATGCCGGATACTCGTCGTCCTCGGACAGTGGCAGTGGCAGTGGCAGTGGCAGTGGCAGTGGCTCCGGCAGTGGTACATC
>Ga0222712_10002236_pt1 | contig 22509 bp, 35 predicted proteins | sample C33_657DmetaG_FD_165043 | JGI IMG/M metagenome (GOLD analysis project Ga0222712, IMG submission 165043) | Estuarine water microbial communities from San Francisco Bay, California, United States - C33_657D | ecosystem: Environmental > Aquatic > Marine > Unclassified | place: USA: California... | reverse complement strand
TTTCTACAATATTAAAAATGATTCCTAAACATTTCCGGATTAGTAGCACGGGGGTTCCTCAGGAATTCCTGCGGCTGCTACGTGGCAAAACATTAGCCCACAAAAAAAGACCCCGAAGGGTCTTAGTTGTTAACCAATTAAAATTTATTCGTCGTCATCATCTTCAGAGATTTGACCTAGAATGTCACGAAGTTCTTGAGGAAGGTCTGGATCGCTAAGCATCATTTCGAGTAATTCCTTAGGTGGCTTTTTTGATCCTTTACCTCCCGAGACCATGCCTTTCATTTCCTCCAGCATTTTGATCATCATGAATTTGTGTTTAGCTTCTGCGGCAGCACGAACACATCCCATTACGAAACCAGCAAGGACTAGTTTTCTTTCGTAAGCGGTGATTTTCATGTCCACCTCTCCAAGCTCGCCATCTCTGACCTCAGCGGCAGTAGCTGCTAAAGCGTCCGATATGGTATCGTACTTTTCAAGGTTCTCTTTTACGATATCTTCAGCCTCTTTGAAGAAATTCTCGTTAAGGCCTAAGCCTCCAGTGATTGTTTGGGTTTTTTCTGACATAAATTATTTGTTTAATTGATTTACTTAGCTAATATAGAAACTTCTACTTAATAAAAAAAATGATTTTAGGAAATAATTAGAATTAAAGGTAATCTTCAATCTCTTCGGCTTCTCCTGATTCTTCTACAAAGTCAACCCCCTCATTCAAATCTGTAGAAATACAAAGTTCCGCATTCTCTACCTTGCACATAGATATTGAAGCATACTCAGTGGGATCTCCATCGTCATCATAATGTGTTTCGTGAAGAAGGTGTATATAGTCTCCGTCTTGTAAATGAGATAGATCACCGTTTATCGCTTTAATATCAAAGTAAACCTTAGTGTATCTTTCATTTATATATAGATTAGTTCGAATCAATACAGGAACGCCTTCTTCTATCTTGATACCTTTGAAGTCCCCCGTAAAATCTTCGGGTAACGCTTTTAATTCATCTAACGATTTGTTCAATTCTTCTAACTCAGAAGGTCTGGCATCTTCCATATTGTAGGTTTCGTAGTCTGGAGTTCCACCATAGAAGGTCGGGAAATGTAGATACTTTACTAAGCATTCTAATGTGTACATAGATAATTTTTTAATTGGTTTACTTAGCTAATATAGAAACTTCTACTTAATAAAAAAAATGATTTTAGAAAATTCTGGAAAAAGTTTAATGAGATAAAAAAAAGGTCCCGAAGGACCTTTTCTCGATAACCAATCAAACTTAATCTACCCAAATCTCCTGAGATTCGGAAACTGATCTCCATGCGCCTTTTTCCAAATCGTAATAAGAAGTTTTGGCTCCTGGAGATGTACCACCCTTAGGGTGTTGTAATGAAGGAACACGATCAAGATCTAATGTTCCTAGTGCAATGCGTAATGATCCGCCAACCTTTCTGTAATAGAATTTGAACGAACCGGATTTTAGACCTTTCTTAAGATCCGAGTGTGAAATTTGTTTTAAACTGTCTGCCATAGTTTTTTGTTGTTTGATTAACTATATAAATATAAGATATTCTCTTTGATATAAAAAATGATTCCTGAGATTTTTCTGAAATCTGTTATGCACTGCCGGAGGTTCCCCAGGAATCTTCCCGTAGATACGTGGGAAATCTTAGCCCACAAAAAAACCTAGAATTTCTTCTAGGCCTTTCAAACAACTAAACTATGTCAGGTTTAATTTTCACATATTGCTTCTTCTTTAAAATGTTCAGCAACTGTTCTGTCTCCTTCTAGCATTTGTAACTCGTTTAAGAAGTTACCAATATGATAAGCCATTAATTCTGCGTGGTCTGCATTGTTACCTGCTAGTAATACCACCTTCATTGACTCTGCAATAAAATTTATCTGCGTGTCATTGTTAGCTTCTCCTAAATCAGAAAGATCTTTAATGTCTTGCATTACCTTTTTGAGTGCATTTAATTTGTTTGGGTCCATTTGATATGTTTTAATTGGTTAAGACAAATATAGAAAATTCTATTTAACCAAAAAAATGATTCTTAAACAATTATGATATTCCTATTCTCGTCAGAAAAAATACTCACTATAGCATTAGTGAACTCCTCGATTATGACAGGGTCCTCATCTTCGAATTCTATACTGTCAACTGAAGCATCCGAAGAATTATCAACGTCAAAATTCTCATATAAAAATCCGTTGCATATAAGCTCTTTTATTTGTTCTTCTATAATTGAACAGACACCAGATACAATACGATCTGTTCTTATCTCCCAAATATCTCTATCGTCATCGTCATCGTCAGTTCCTATGAAACATAAAATTCCTTCATCCTCTAGCATATCACAAGGATCAAAGCCCTGATTCTCTACACTTTCTAGTAAATCTCTAGCAGACATTTGAAAAGATTTTGATACCAACATCTCATCCAAATCATCGTTCTCACATTTAATCTTAACTGTGTGCTTTAAATTTCTCATCCTATTTTTTTTGGTTACATACGCAATATAGAAAAATCTATTTAACCAAAAAAATGATTCCTATAGGAAATTACTTTGAGTTATCAGATGATACTTCATTATCATAAGTCTCTTTTCCGTAAGCATCACAGTTAGAGTTCTTCTTTGACTTACATGAAAGTATTATCGATAGTAAACATGATAAAGCTAGAATAATAATAAGTCGTGTGTTTAATGTTGAGTTTTTCATACTTGATTTTAGATGTGATTTATAGAGAAATCTCCGGAAATGTTTCGGGGGTACCTCAGTTAGAAGAGTGTGATACCATTACTATTACGATTCATCATAGCATCTATAATTTCCTGAACTCTTGTGTATCTTCTTGTCTCTATTATAGTACGTGCATCTATCTTTAGTTTAAGAGTACCGTTGTTATGTACTAATGTCCAGTAATCTTTCTCGTGTTCATCATTACAGAATCCTAGTTTAGGTGAGTGCTCTATGGAGGCACCACAGAAGTTGCACCATCTTAATTTTGGTCCTGATTCTTTAGGTATAGGAACGATAGGAAACTTAACTGATTCTCTCTTAACCAACGGAGGAGCATCCGCACTTCCTTTCTTGCGTGCTCTGTATGCTTTGTCAGTACATTTCTTTGAACAATAAGTTCCTTTTCTTTCGTGTTCAGAAGAACATATCGGGCATGTCATAATAATCTTTATTTGTTATAGAGCAAATATAATGAAAGATTCCTGGGGAACCTCAGTAAAGTATCGTTCACTGAATGATAAAAATCATTAAACAAAAGAAAAGCTCGATTTCTCGAGCTTTTGAGTTGACAGATTGGAACTGAGATAATGGCAGTAATCTCAGAGTATTCGAAATATGGCAGTTATCTCGATTATACTTCTTCTAGGATATAATAGTTTCGCGTATTCTTACGTAAGCGAAGTACCTTGCAATCTTTTCCTTCTGGGTTAGTGTGAATTTTTCCTGTCTCTTCGAATGTCACGGTCGATCCCGCTTTTAAACTAGTTAGGCCTTTTTCTTCGAATTTAAGACTTGCATAAAGTTTGACAGGGTTCTCTAAAGTAACGGTTTGTTTTCGGTTCATTTCTTTGATTTTTAAATTAAACTATTCTTCGGTAACTATTAAACCCGTTCATAACATAAACTAGGGAATTACCATAATCGTCCGTTCCTCTTACTAGAAGATTATCTCCTTGCCATATAGCGTTCTCAATGGTCAAGAAGTTGGGACTACCGGCTAATTTATAACCGTATGGGCTGTAATATAAGTGTATCGTATTATTAGTAGGATCAATTTGTATTAAGCCGAAGTTTTTGCATTGTTCCCAGTTCATATTATTAACGTTTAATAGTTAGTACAAATTTATGGAGTATTTTCTATTAAAAAAAATCTTTTTTCGACTTTTTAACATTCTGATGTTAATTACTGAATATTAATGTCATTATACGTTCTTCGTTATCCGAAACTGTTCCGTTTTCATCTATTATACTACCTCTTATTATAATAAAGATGGAATCGTGTAATGTTGTTTCAGAATGGATATCAATTCGTGTTATTAGATATTGATTATCTAACATTTCTATTATCTCGATAAAAGAATCTCCTTCCTCTCTTTTATCGTATAATACAGACCCAAAGAATTTCTTCTTAAAATCGGTGTCAGCAATATCTTTAAAATCCGGGTTGAAGTGCTCGGGAAGAATGTGATTACACACACTAATGATTTTAATATTCCTAGACTTTGCGGATTTTATTAAATCAATTAATTTATATCTCTCGTTACGCTTTAAACCTATTTGATTCAAAAGATTATCCATTAATTCGTTTCTCTTCATATGCTCCATCTCGATTATAGATAATGAGCTTAAAGAAGTTACCGAATTATTTTGGACGATTAATCGGCTTTGTTCCTTGTGCGATTTCATAATAATAAGGTTTTGGTTTTTCCTTTGGCTTGCTCGTCTTGCTCATATCTTTCCGTTTTTGTATAGAGTAAATGTAGACGATTCTACTTGATATAAAAAATGATTTTATATAAAATTTACTCGAGGAAAAAAATGATTCTTAGAAAAAATGTGAACATAAAAAAAGCCGGATATAAACCCGGCTTCTCCCAAACAACCAATCAATCGAACAACACAACTGATTAGATTATCCCCACTCGGAAGAAGTGAGGATCTTTCTCTTGAAACTGATGCGTCATTCGAAGTACATTAAGTATCTCCTTCTGACCACCGGCAATATCTTTTACCTCTACTGGAGGATTTTCTGCTTGCTCAATCAAATCTGGGGGTAGCACCATCAATCTAGGAGAGAGCCCGGTATCAGTCCAAATCTTAATTACGAGCTCAATAAGATTAGTAGGTGTCTTACCCTCTTTAATCTCTTCAGCAACTTTAATCTGAAACTCTGGGTCCATCTCTATAGCTTGCTCATCAATGGAATTCATTATATCTTCTGCTTGTGCATTATCTAAAATGAAATTAAGTCCTCTTAAAGGTCCATACATGTGATGTACCATGCCCATGAAGACCTTACCTTTGGTTTGATCAATCATTTCATTTAACTGTCCTATAACTTGAGTTTTTGTCTGATCCATTTGTTTTATTTATGTCTCAAATATAAGAACCCATCTCTGATTAAAAAAATGATTTCTAGAAATTTCCAAAAAATCAACCTATAGGTTTAGTCATGATTCATTTCCGGAGGTTCCCCAGTAATTCCTGCGGCTGCTACGTGGCAAAACCCGAGGCCACAAAAAAAGGAGACCGAAGTCTCCTTAATTTTGGATATGAATTGGACGTTATTGAAATTCCACTCGAACAACTTGATTGACGATTGATGATACCTCTTTTGGTAAAAGACCCAAATCCCAAACACATTTCGAATAAGTGTAAAGTTGACCTACGTGGCCTGCTTCGATACCAATCCCGACTGTGACAAATTCGTCTCTTCTTGCTCGTTCTAAAATTCTTTTGAGCTCTTCGTTATGCGCTTGACCACCATAGCCATTACCGCAAGGTTCACCGTCGGATAAAGAGATGAAGATTACACGGTCGTCATTAGTCTCTCGTACTTTCTTGTGGATAGCTTCGATAACCGGACCGTCGTAATTCTGCTGAAAAGAAACTTGATTGTAGAATCGGATATTCTTTTCGTACTCTGTGTCGTGTGGAGAATAGAACGTGTAAATCTCGGGGTAATCGCTTCCGCTATGCCCGTAGATGAATAATTTATCTTCTGGAAGGATTTCTCTCATTGCGAGATAGAGAGTATTCAGAATGTGATGCTGAGCAGGAATTCGATTTCCGTTTCCCATACTTCCTGACATATCGGCTAATATACATACAGAGAAAGGTTTCGTATCTTGTTCCTCTACCGTCTGCTTATATACGGATATATTTCCTGCAGGTACCTCGGCTATTTTTGAAGTATCGAGCTTACCAAGTTTAAGGTTCTTAACCTCATCGCTCTTCGGATCAAAACTGATATCCAAAAGTTTAACTAGCATCTCCGCATCTTTCTTTTCCTCTGTCGAGAACCGATAAGAATTAGAATCGGTAATTTTCTTTTTATTGAAAGGTACGAATCTAGGCTTCTCTGTAAATTCGGATAATGATTTTGTAGACGACCAAGGTTTACTTTCATTAATGTCTTTCATTAACTCCTGAATCGTCTTACCGCTTCTTCCTTGAGGGTGACTACTACCAGGTTTCTTACCGTCGCCTTTTGCTTCTCCCTTACCTTCACTTTCGTCCTCGCTATCTCCGTCTCCTTCGTCATCACCTTCTCCGTCTCCTTCGCCTTCCCCTTCACCTTCACCCTTACCTTTTCCCTCGCCTTGGCCTTCTTCTCCTTCTCCTTCGCCTTCTCCTTCACCTTCTCCTGGTTTCTCTTCAGGAATTTCCATCTCGATTGTGCTTGATAAGATTGACTCTCTGAAGTGTTCGAACATAGGCGCCATCTCAGGATAGGATGCGCAAATCTTAGATAAGATAGATTCGCTATCCAAAGACACTACCGAATACTTCTTAATAGTGGTTCCGAAGTAAGAAGGCTTCTCGATAACCTTAGAAGGAAACTTATCAATTAGACCTTTCTCTTTCGCTTTAAGGATATAAAGTTTAACAAGCTTCTCCGCTTGCCAACTTCCTAATTCCTTAGATGCTTCACCATTGGCTTTCACGTCCAAATTGAAGTCTAACTTAATAAATGGATAATCAGAGAGCACTCGACTAAATCCACCAAAGTGAGACTTTTCCCACCCTGAGGTTGATTTGTAACCTCCTCCCCATGAACTACTCCATCCTTTGTAACCTGCCATATCTTTTTTGTTTTAATTGGTTAAGACAAATATAGAAATTTCTAATTGATATAAAAAATGATTCCAAAAAAAATCTATTTGTAGTATGTGCAGTATTTGTAGATTCATTTCCGGGGGTTCCCCAAGATTTTCCTTATTTGCCTTATTCGGATTCTTAGCCCACAAAAAAAGGAGACCGAAGTCTCCTCTCTTGGATATATGGATGGTGTGGAATTACTGAAACTCGGTCTTAACGACTTGATTTAGAATGTGCGCAATTTCCTTTGGCATCTTATTCAAATCGAAAACCGCTTTGTGGTACGTGTAAAGTTCCTTTACATAATCTGTAGCGATACCAATACCTACTGTGACGAATTGATCTCTCCTCGCTCTCTCTAGGACTTTCTTCATGTTGTCGACATCGTCACAAGGTTGACCATCGGAAAGACTGATAAGAATAACAGGTCGGTCTGATGTCTCTCGTATCTTCTTGTGAACCGCTTCGATTACTACTCCATCGTAATTTGATCCGTTATCGATCTTGTAATATTGCTGAATATTCTGAAGATAGTTTGGAGAATACGGATTGCAGAATGTGTGGATTGTCGGATCGCAATCATCTGTGTGTCCGTAGATATGTAAATCGCTTTCAGGAATGATTTCGCTAAGTGCTAGGTATATCGAATTCAGAACCGAGAATTGCATATCTAATCTTGCACCCTGCATACTACCAGACATATCGGCTAACACACATACGGCAAATTCTCTTGTGTCCTGGTCGTCGACTGTCTGTTTGTAGACACTCATATTTCCTGCAGGGATTTCGGCTATTTTCGAAGTGTCAAGCTTACCAAGTCGAAGGTTCTTTACATCGTCACTCTTAGGATCGAAACTAATATCAAGTTGTTTAAGGATCATCTCGGCATTTTGTTTCTCCTCATCTGTCGGCTTGTAATCATCTCTTTTCGAAGACTTATCTTTAGGCGTAATAAACTTAGGTTTATAATCGCCACTTAAACTACCCCATTTCGCAAATGGCTTCTGTTCCGCCATTGATTCGATAAGTTCCTTAAGCTTTTTGAAATTGGGGGTTTTTGATCCTCCCCAACCACCAGGGTTAGGTCTCTTACCGTCTTTGCCTTCGCCATCGCCATCTCCATCTTCTTCACCTTCTCCCTCTCCTTCACCATCTCCATCGCCTTGACCTTCACCCTCGCCTTCTTCACCTTCACCCTTACCTTGACCTTCTCCCTCGCCTTCTTCGCCTTCACCTTTCTCTCCTTTGCCTCCACCTTCACCTTCTTCGTCTTTAGGTACTTCGACCTCGATTGAACTGTTTAGAATAGCATCTTTGAAGTGTTCGAACAAAGGAGCGAATTCTTTTGATTTCTTCATGACCTCGTTTAATACATCAAGACGATCTAACTTAAGTACATCAAACTCAGTCTCACGACCTATGATATTTTTCTTAGTGATACGTTCGAATTTGAGGTATTTGATTAAATCGTACTCCTTACATTTCATAACGTAAATCTTAACTAGCTTCTCCGCAGTGTAGATTCCTTCTTTCTTTCTTAGGTCCGGATCGGTTTCGATCTTACCCTCGTGTCCCATTTTGATATATGGGTAGTCCCAGATGATTCGGTTGAACCCTCCAAAGTGTGAATGCTCCCATCCTGAGGTAGACCAAAACGTCTTTTTCTTTTTCCCGTACCCGTATCCGTATCCTGCCATGTCCTTTTGATTAATTGGTTAAGCTAATATATAGAATTTTCTACAATATAAAAAATGATTTCAAAAAAAAAGGACTGGCGAATTTAATCGCCAGTCCCGTAGTGTTTCTATTTAGCGTCGTCCAAGATCGCTTTGATACTTTTAAGACCTTCTTGACTTCCGAGACCTTTGCAAAGTACGACGTAACCGTCATAGATCGTAAAGCCGTTAGAAACCAATTTCGTGATTGTCTTAAGGTGACGAAGAGAAAGGTTGAACGAGATTTTGAACTCCTCGTGCTCCTTGTTGATTTTCTCGAACACGTTAACCAATTTTTTGATTTTCGTGTCGTCCACTGTAGGGAACTCGCTTTTAAGCGTTGCCTCGATGTCTTTGCTGTTGATTGCATCGACTTCGATTAGCATGAAGCGGTCAAGTAATGCACGGTCTAATTTGTGCGTTCCTGTGTATTGACTACCCATGTTAGCCGTGGAGAAGAACACGCATTGTGGGTGGATTTTCACCGCCGTCGTATCGTGGAAGGAATACTCCATCGGTAACTCTCTACGGAAGTCGAGACAAGGGAATAACAAGTTGTTCGCCATTGCTCCAGCTCTTGAGATTTCGTCTAAGAGTACGATACCAGGTTGTTGAATAACCTCGGAGAAGCGAGAGCGTTTGAACTCAGATTTCGTTACCCCGTCTTCTACCGTGATGACGTGAGTTCCGACAAGACCCATTACAGGATCGGTCATTGTACCCATGTCGAAGATCGTAAGCGGTATTCCAAATACCTTAGCCAAGTTTGCGACCACTTCCGTCTTCCCAGTTCCCGTTGCCCCGATAAGCATCGTATTGACCCCAAATTCGATGTTGTGCTTAGCGATCTCGAAAGTGCCAGACTCCATCTTGAAGTATCCGTTCAAAGTCACGGTGTTACCAGACTTCACAGCCAACTTAGGGTCTGCGGTTAAGCGAGGTGTTTCGTCAATCGCTGCTACAGCTTCCTCTACTACCGTCTTTCTCTTTCTTAGAGATTCCGAGATCTTTGCCTTAGCTTCCTCGCTCATAGGCTTTCTCACTTTAGGCGTAGCCTCTGATGCCGCTGCCAAATCTAGGATTTCTAACGTTTCCGCTTTTACCTCTGCCACTTCTGCTTTTTTTGTTCTTGCCATTTTATTTTGTTTTAATTGGTTTACTTAGCTAATATAGAAACTTCTACTTAATATAAAAAATGATTTTTAGATTTTTTTGGACTTTTTTTATTCTTTGATTTCACTGTCCGAAGTGAAGAAGTTACGTTTACCTCGACGTACTCTGTAGATCACGTGGCCACCTCGATTTGTGATTTGTTCGAAGCTTAATGGTGTACCTGCTTTAGCGCAAGACGAATTGGCAGCTTCTAATCGACGGTTCCAGAAAAGTCTAACAGGGAATCCGAAAGTCTTCGTGAACGTTGCTACTACTACGTCAGGATCAGTGCGAGATCCTTCTACTGGTTCTAGCGTTGGTGTAGACGCTGAGGCTTTCTTTTTTTCGCGGTAGGCTTTGTCGTAAGCTGCCTTCTTCGCTTTTTGCTCTGCTGTTTTCATTTATAATTGTTTAATTGATTTACTTAGCAAATATAGAAATTTCTAATTGATATAAAAAATGATTCCTAGAAATTACTGGAAAAATCTTTTAACCGATGTGTCACTATAACCTCTAAACTTCCACTCCAAAGAGATACGCTCGATACCTACACTCTCGCAAAAGAGGTTAAACAAATAGTTATCGTTGTCTTTCGGATTAAGAAAGAATATCACATCGACATCACCTGTCTTTTCTTTAAACGCCTCCCCAGCATATTCGATCTCGCATGAGAAACTTGTTGAGACGAATTCTTCGAATGACTCTATCGAAGATATAGGACCTGCTTTAGGCCAGATAAACATCTGTCTCCGCGTCGCCCATGTGTTTTTTCCTTGCATATTTATTTAATTGGTTAAGACAAATATATGGATTTTTCTACATTATAAAAAATGATTTCTAAAAAAATCTAATCCGCGTTTCCCCACGCACAGTGCGCCTGAGGATCCCCAAGGAATTTAGGATGGTCCAAAAAAGTTTAGGGCAAAAGAAAGGGCCCAGATTTCTCTGAGCCCCGTGTTTTAAACCAATTAAACACTAAACGTCTTTTTCCACACCGTTTAATATATCTGCAACTGATTTAATAGTTCCATCGACAACCTTCCATTCGTTATCTTTGGTAAACACATATCCAAATTCTTCGTAATCTGATTTAGCATAAGCTTCGATTGACTCATCTACTCTCGCTTCATCAAGTTCCTCTCCTCGATCTCTGTGATAAGCAATAGTCACACCTTCCTGTGGAGTATCAAAAGAGTGTACCGATTTAGGTAACACTTTAAACTCTTTTAACATTCTAACTCCGATAATGTCATCCATAGGTTCTATTGGAGAGACATTCTCTTTTAAAGCGCTGATTGCTCCCAAAGCGATTAACTCTTTCACCTTCTCACGGTCTGTGTAATGTGCAACTAGGATCCTTCCATTATTACTAGGGTATCCGTCCCAGTGACAATAAATCGAAGAGACTGAACCGTCTTCGTTTTCTATTCCTATCCTTGATCGTGTTGCCATATTATATTTATTTACTTAGCTAATGTAGATATTTCTCTTTAATAAAAAAAATGATTCTATTCCCACTCATCCCATTCGCTCTCTTCTTCCTCTTCTTCCTCACCATCATCATCATCGAAAACATTCTCTGAATCTCTACGGTCTAATTCATCAATCTCTTCCTCAGTAAGCAATTGGACTTTACACCATCCCTGTTCCCAAGCCGCAATATAATCTTCCTTGTAATACTCGATTGCATCCTCTTCTGTCTCGGAGTCATCCTCACTTAAGTATTCATTAATGTCTTCTTGAGTGATTACGAATTCCTCTACTTTAACTCCACCAGGTAGATACTCCTTCGGCCCGGTGATAATCGCTTTATATTTTCTTTCCATGTGGTTTAGTTTAATTATTCTTCAGGTAACAAATGACAAAACGTTGCTCTTCCTTTACGCTTAACCACATCAGCATCGAATGAAGCGTATTCATCTTCTGTGGCTTTCTTAAAAGGTAATCCTTGATCTAAAAAAGAATCTACAATCATCTCCTCCTCCTCAGATCCTCTCTCAACCGCTATAGCTCCTATAATCTTACCTCTTGAGTTTTCTATCTTAATGAAATTGATTCCCATAGTGTTATTATTAATTGGTTAAGCTAATATATAGAATCTTCTATAAAAATAAAAATGATTTCCAAGAAAGTTTTTAGGATGTTTTAAGTATCCAAACCCTGGGGTTCCTCAGGAAGTGTGCGGGAAGTGCTACACAAAAACACACAAAAAAGCCCAAGAATTATCTCGGGCTTTTTTTATATAATAGTGGAAGGGGCTATTGAATAGACTCCTTCTCTTTGATTTCAAGAATGTCCTCTAAGATAGAATCTAGAGTGCGATCATTTTTGGTTTTAATTCTTTCTTGAATTTGAATGACTCTTCCGTCAAGTACACTATTGATGCGTGCTTTAAGATGTGTGCGAACTTTATCGTTGAAATGTAAATAGTACTGGAACTTACCGTTGATGATCTCGAGATCATTTCCATCAAGGATAAGGTAAATGTCTCCGACAACAATATAGATAACGTCGCTTGACGAGTGTGTGGCAATCTCTACCTCCTTAATACCGATAGCCTTCTCGAATATTTTAATTCCTCTCTTCTGATTCTCAGACAGACTCTGCGCAGGAAAAAACTTCTCGCCAACATTGTTAGTGCGTTTTAATAATCTAAGCCATTGTACTCGTAGGTTTCTTTTGATGCTCATATTTAGGGGTTATTGGTTTACTTAATTATCTTAACCTTCTCTACCGTCTCAGCAATCGCTCTCCATTCGTTAAGGTCTAAGTCGAAATAGGGTGTTCCTAAATGTCCTTTGTTTCCTCCCTTCGGATGCCATTCTTCCGGTATCAAATCTAAACGTGTAGTACCATATGCCTCTCTCTTTGAACCATCAACTTTCTCGAACTCAAATCTGACCTCTCCTTTAGCTAATCGTTTCTCTAAGACACTTCTTTTAATCTTTCCCATATGATATTATAGTCGTTTTGACTGGTTTTGTTTCTTAATTCAAATATAAGTGGATTTTTCTAATTAAAAAAATGATTTATATAACTCAATTAAAGTCTAATAATATCATCTGCGATAACCTCTAATGGTAATATTTCGAATTCCTCTACCTCATCTAAAGAATATCCGTGTTCTTCTATTAGGTTTTCTTTTACAAATTCCTCCGCTTCCTCTTGGCTAATAGATTCGATATGAAATACGATAGGAGATATTGGGCCTAACATTCCCGATGCTTCATTTGGGTCGGTGACAATAACACAAAATAGCTTCCTCATTTTATTTGTTTTAATATATTTATATACAAATATAGAAAATTCTACTTAATTAAAAAAATGATTTCACAATAAACCCCGTCGCATCCTAATAGAACAAAGCAGAAATCTATTGATGCGTACGGGGTTTCGTTTATCGGTCCTTCTTCGGACTTTTAAACAGAGTATCGAGTATCTCCACTCTTCTCACTAAATCTGAATCTTCCATTGGAAGAGCATCGATGGGCTCTGGCGATTCCTCTACTCTCTCCTCATCGTGACCTTCCAAAACATATTTGACATCTCCAGTTGACGAAAGGTCGAATTGCATTTTTATATTAACCTCGCCTCTTCGGTTCTTAGAGAACATAGCGTATCGTGTTCCGTCCTCAGCGAATCTAAGCTCCATCATACCTGTCGTATTATGTTTGAGCTTATTTGATCCGAGAAACACCCCGTCCTTTGTGACCTGTTGGATACACAAGAAACTCGTCCATTTGTTAGCCGAGTTATTAGCCATGTTGTGATGACGCATAAGATCGATCAACCATTTCTCTGTGCTCTTAGCACTCATACCGCTGGCTTCTTTAACCGTGTCCTGAACCTCGACAAATGAATCTATCAGTACCACATCGTATCCCTGGTTAAGCATCGTCTCAATTACGAGCTTGGGATTTTCATCAACGTACTCGCCCATGAATAGAATATCGATATCACCAAACTTAGGATAGCGTTGTACGTATCTGTAAAGATCCACCCGGTCCATTTCACCAGATATGAAAAGCACCCTCGCTCCATTGAGTTTTAAATCCGAAATGATATCCATTGACACAGTGCTCTTACCGACACCAGGGTCACCGATTAACATAAAATTAGTGGCTTTAGGAAAACCACCCTCGGAGCTTAATAAAGAATCGATTGGTTTGTTCGTGCGAAGACACTTAAATAATTCAGGATCAAATTCGAGATCGTTCATCTTCACACTCACCGGTGTGACCTCTATTGCTTCCACAGCTTCCGAGATCGTTGACTTAGCTAATCGCTTAGCCTCAAAACTCTTCCGAACACCTTCTGCGATGCGTGCTTTAGCTTCTTCGGACATTGGAGTTCTTGGCGAGTTCATTTTTATTTGTTTGAGATAAAGATAATTAATTGATTTGAGAATAAAAAACGATTATTCTTCGTTTACCGCAATGGTATTTTTAATGCGCTCTGCAAATTCGTAATTCTCATCCTCAACCGCCATCTGTTCCATCACCTCTAGAACCACCTTTGGAAAATCCCCCAGTACGCCTTTATCATACACATAGCGTATTGAATCGATCTCATATGGCTCTAGCTCATCAGCACACTCAGCTTCAATATCGTATAAACGGTCGGTGAACCATTCTGGTGAACCTTGGATATCTGCGGCTAATTCATAAGCCTCATCCGAACCACCCTCTGGCGTGTTCTCTTCTACAATGTCTCCGGCTTGAAATGTGTACTCGCCAACATTGTGACCAAAATCCTCATCCGCATATCTCATACTAATAACTGCTTCCGGATACTTACGGCTTAAAGCTTCAATTACAGGATAAGGTGTACTCCACGCGGTTTCAAATGAGATCTCGTTACTTCCTTCATCGGAGTTCTGAGAGTAAGCGTTCCATTTTGTACCCCAGTTGGAAGTGCTCCATGAATACCAATCTTGGTGTCCGTAATCACGTATGTTATCTAAAGCCTGCTGAGCCTCTTCCAAATTGGCCGAGCCTTTCTCTAACATATACTCGATTAATGCTTCGGGTGTAGCAAACTCAGTCGCCCAATTATACCCCATTATCTTTATGATATCTGAAGTGTCACCTGCACGGTACTTTAAGATAGCGATACCATTACTTGTGGAACTGCCACTAGTGATATTCAATGTTTCAGGACGAGGTATGATCTTATTGAAATCAATGTGCATCACCTCTCCGTCATCATATACTCCCGAGATCTCGGATTTAATCTTAGCGACTAATTCTTCCGGTCCTGCGATTGTTAAAATATTCGTTACGTGATTTGGCATTTTCTTTTTATTAATTGGTTAATGCAAATGTAGAAAAATCTATTTAAAGAAAAAAATGATTTATGACATTTTTGTATCGTAACGATTGATCAATTTAAGAATCGCTTCCTGGTGTTTGTACTCGTACACACTCATAAGGGCTAACCAATAGATTTGTTCCACCTTAGTTAGAATCCCGATCTCTGGTGTAGGAAAAGGCGTTGCATCCGATGCCACATGTTGTAGGGATCTTAACTGAGTGATTGCGACCTGAAGTTTCATATAACCTTCTGTGTCCACCCCGTCTAAAAGTTTTCCCATAGCAACTCCAGTTTTGGATTCGACCTCATCAACACCAACTCCGAAGAATTCGCCTGATCCTAATTGTCCTCCCATATCCTGATACAACTTGTTGTGCATCCGAGCCATGTCCTCATACACATTCTGAACGTCTCTCCAGAATAAATCGAATCTCTTCTCACTGCGGTCTAACATATCTCCTGCACCATCGAGTATACGTGCCATACGCTTACTCTTATCATTACCACGTGCAAGGTCATCAACGATACCTCTTAAAGACGCAATTAAAATTTCCTTTGATTTCATAGTTTCCCCCTTTTGTTTATTAATTTATTAAATCAAATATAAGGGATTATTCTTGGAGAAAAAAATGATTTCTAGAAAATTCCAATAATACGAATCGGAATCCGCTCGACTCGCACTACGGAATCCGACACTCGTTCTGCATCTCTGGGGTTCCCCAAGAATTAATCCGGCCGTCTGAGTATTAAATCCGGCTGAAGCTGCAGAGATTCTCCGGGGGTTCCTCAGGCGCCATCGTCATTTATTAAGTCGGATAGATTTTTCTATAAGTGACTACACAAAAAAACCGAGTCGAAACCCGGTTTTTTTCTAACCAATATAAACCTAAATAAATGAGCGAAACCTGAGTGGAGTTTCTCACCGCAAATATAAGACGAGTTTTGCTAATAAAAAAATTTAATTCGGATAAATAACATATGCGGACAATTAAGCTATACGAGAATTTCGGACAAGGTCGAATCGCCTTTTCGGACAAAATAGGAGGCACAGGCACACAGGTCGACCTCTATGACGAACCAATGGATATGAAATTCGCCTCTGTCAGAGCGGGAGTTGTTAATTGGGATCTAGAACTTGCCACACGTAAATGGGGTATGGACTTGGGTGCAACACCAGCATCTATTACATCTATGAGATTGGAGTATGAAGTAGACGACGAAGAGACCGGAGATCCTATGGAGAAAGAGATAGAGATACCAGAAGGCTCCTTCTCTCATGAACAATTCGAAACAGAGATTAACTCATTCCCTCTAAACCTTGAAGCTGTGGAAATCAAAATGAACCACACCACAGATCCTAGATTCTGGAAGTTTAAATTGTATTTGGGTAAGAACGAATACTAATCCTTAGAATTTTCTAAACATTAATTCCCTTTCACGCACGTGTATATACGTATCCGCGCGGGGTCCCCACCAGGTCTCCTCCTATAAAAAACCCCCTAGTCCTTCATAAGACCTAGGGGGAAACACGAAGCTATTAGCTTCTAAATTTATTTACTCATCTTAACCTCAGTGCCAGCACTCGTCACACTCACAGTGATGTTAACACCGTAGTCCTTAACGATCTGAGCAAGCTGGATTAATTCAATTGAACTATTAAGAGAAGCTGGAGCACTCATTGGAGCTGGAGTGTCTTTCACCTCCTCAACGTGATTCTCAACAACATCTTCAATCACCTCAGGAGCTTCTAGTACATGAGTCATCGGCTTACGTACTCGAGTGATACCAGTGGGAAGTGTAAATCTTGTCTCAGGATCTTTAATGAATCCCGCATCGATCAATTGACACTTACGACAGTAGATAGCTGGAGCAGTGCGTCCTAATAAGTCAACAGTCTCTTTCACTGTCATCTTACCAAGTACAGCGTCTCTCAATAACTCATCCTCAGTGGCAGTCCATCTGCGATTTGAATTAGGAGTTGCCGCAGATGTTTTAGATGTACGCACCTTACGTCCGTTGATACTAGCAGGGGTTTTAACCGAACCATCTGATAAGTAACGTGTGCCTCTCGGTCTCACCTTGTTACCTAGGATTCTTCGCAAAGTCTCCATATTCATTCCGTGTGCTTCTGAAACCTCCTTAAGAGATTTGTTGTTGTGTACGTACTCTCGTACTGCTGCAGCCTTAGCTGTTTTTGAAATTACTTTCGCCATTGTTTATTTAGATTTAAAAAGTTACAGATCTTCAACAAAGAACATAGCCATAGTGATACGCTTACCATTAGCTCGTGCTATCTGACGAGCCGCAGATGACATATCCTTAGCTTGCTCTCTTGTGATTGTTGCTGGTGTCTCCACCTGCTTTACCCCAGTAGGTATTTTAACCTCTTTACCCTTTGAGGTCTTCACCTTAGGACTCTTAACCTCTGCCTTGATCTTCTTGGTGCTGGTTAATCCCATTTGTGATTTCTGATAGATCACAGCCGCTGGGGTGCGTCCTAACTCATCAGAGATTTCTTTAATTGACTTTTTTTCCTTAGTCATGACCTTAAGGGTCTTACGATCCTGCTTAGTCCATTTCGACATATTACGTGACGGTGCCACTTTCTTGATTTCCATTTTGATTTTGATTTTGATTTTATTTGTTATTGCAAATATAGAGACTTCTATTAAAAGAAAAAAAGGATTCCAAAAAATAACACCTACGCATATACGCGGGCACATCACGCGTTCATATAATACCAGGCAAAGCCCACTCTCACCATCTTGGGGATTCCCCGAGTTGACCTCCTGGGTTCCCGGAGTTGCCCCGGACTCTTCCAAGGGTTTCCCAGAGAATCCTGAGATATCCTCAAGGGGGTACCTCCGGGAATAATAGAGTCTGGGAGTCTCAGAGACACTCTTGGATTCACTTGGAAAATCCCAGGGGAGTTTCTTAGAAACTCCTAGACATTCCCAGATAAATCCCCGTGGGAATTCCCTAAGTGTTACTGGGGAACCTCCGAGATTTCATAAAAGAAATCCCTAGCTAAAAAATAAAAAAGATATCAGAGATTAGATTGGATTCGCACGCATTCGTATACGCAAGGGGCCCAGGGGAGGTCCCGCGGGGACGCACGTAGAAAGAGGGTTTAACCTTGCTCACTTTGTAGTATATTCTACGGGCCTTGTACACGGGATGTACACGGGATGTACACGGGATGAACTGGATGATTACATGCTCTCTATATAGGTGATTACTCTCTCTTCATTCTCTCTTAGTATATGGGGAGTAATAGGTCTTTATTGGGTACTGGTCTTCTCTTGTATAATGTGTGTGTTCTCTTATGTGTTCTGTATAGAGAAGGGGAGTTGTTTATGTGTCTTCTCTATGTGAGCTCTCTCTAGTAGGATATGGACTTTATTATTGGGATTATTTGTTTTGATTAGTTTTATTAAGGTTTTGTTAATTGTAGTGTGCTTATCTTTGTTCACTCTCTCTATATAGTCTTTGCTCTTCTTCTCTATATGAATGTTCATGTTCTCTAGTAGAGTAGTGGGGTTATGATTATTAAAGAGCGAGGGCGTGTTTGGGAATTTTTATGTGTTTTGTCCCCCCTTCGAAAGGGTAGATTTTTCTCTATTCTTTACTGTGATTTTAGTGGGTTTTTCGAGTGGTTAAATAGAGATTTTTCTATTCCGCGCTTTAGTGGTAATTAGATAATGATTTCGGGGCGAACTTAGGTATTGTCAAGAAACGGGGCGAAATTCTCAGGATAATCGGGGCAACGGGGCGAGAGATTATAGGGGTTCGCCTCGGGGTAATGAGGCGATGTGTATATGGATATATAGAAGGTGACTAGAGAAGAATTTATCAAGGTATTAGAAGTAAATGGATATGCCTATAAGATAGGGGGTGACAAGATAGTAATAGTAGAGAATGGTCCTGTCAATTTGCGGTCACACGAATCTATACCATCAGATATTGTGTTTAATAATAAAGGTGATGTCTGGTTGAATTCACTTAAATCTATACCACCAGGAATTGTGTTTAATAATAATGATGGTTATGGTGGTGTCTGGTTAAATTCACTTAAATCTATACCACCAGGAGTTGTGTTTAATAATGATGGCATTGTCAGTTTGGATTCACTTAAATCTATACCATCTGGTGTAGAGTTTAATAATGTAGCTCGTGTTGTATTCGATGTATTAAATACTAAGTATTCTGATGTTTTCAAAATAGATGGGATATCTCCAGTGAGGGTTTTAAATCTAATGAGTAAAAGATTATGACTAGAGAAGAATTTATCGATATATTAAAAGAGAAAAAATACTCATATAAGATTGAAGGTGATAAGATAATTGTTACTAGGAAAGGTAATGTCGATTTGAGAAAACTCACTTCTATTCCTCCTGGTGTGGTGTTTGAGAATGAAGGGCGTGTCCTTTTGTATTCCCTTACTTCTCTTCCACCTGGTGTGGTGTTTAGAAATGAAGGGGATATCTTTTTGAGGGATCTCACTTCTCTTCCTCCTGGTGTTGAGTTTAGAAATGAAGGGGGTGTCTATTTGGGTGCTCTTACTTCTCTTCCTTCTGGTGTGGTGTTTAGAAATGAAGGGTATATCTATTTGAGTTCTCTCACTTCTCTTCCTCCTGGTGTGGAGTTTAACAATAGAGGGTATGTCCGTTTGGTATCTCTAATAGGTGGAGATTTTAATGAATGGAAAGGTAATATAGAAGGTATAGACAGTAAGAGACTATTAAATGTTATGATTAAACAAGGAGTATTTGAAAGATGACTAGAGAAGAGTTTAAAGAGGTATTAGACGAGGAGAGATATCTATATAGGATATACGACGATAAAATAGCCGTTAATTATAACGTGGGACATTGTGACATATATTTGAATGAAATAAAAAGCCTTCCTAATGGAGCGATTTTTATAAATCGTGGAGATATTTATTTGGATTCCGTAACTAATATTCCTTCTGACGTTGAATTAAATAATATGGGGAATGTCTGGCTAAATAATATAGGATGGTTTAATAATTGGAAAGGTAATATAGAAGGTATAGATAGTAATATATTACTGAACTATATGATAAGTAAAGGGCTATTTGAAAGATGACAAGAAAAGAATTTATAGAGATATTAAATAAGAAACGATACTCCTACGAGATTCAAGGAGATAAGATAGTGATTCTCAGTAAGGGAGATATCAAATTATCTTTCGTCACGAGTTTACCCCCTGGTGTCGAGTTCAGAAATGGAGGAGAAGTCTGGTTGGATTCTCTAGAGATAATTCCTCCTGGAGTGGAGTTCAATAACAGAGGTCATTCTGTATATTTGAATTCCCTACTTAATGGATGGGCTTGTGATTGGAGTGGTAGCATATATCGTATAGATAATAAGAGATTACTGAACATGACGATTAAACAAGGAGTATTTGAAAGATGACTAGAGAAGAGTTTAAAAATAAGCTAAAGATTGATAGAATTCATTACACACATGATGAGGATGATAATATAATTATCACTAATTATAACGAGGATATTTGGCTTGACTACATTAGGGAGATATCTGAGGATGTTATATTCAGAAATGGTGGAGCGGTTGATCTAAGTAGACTTGTCTCTATACCTGATAACACTATCTTTGAAAATGATGGGCCTGTTAATTTGGGAAGTCTTAAGGATCTTCCTTCTGGTGTTAAGTTTAGAAATAGAGGAAATGTTTGGCTTGCTGAAATCGATTATATTCCTAAAGATGTAGAGTTTAGTAATAAGGGAGGTATTGCTTTAAAGCATATTGACACAGGTACTTGGGGTGGAAGTATAGAAGGAATATCAGATATTAGATTATTAATTGAGATGGAAAAAAAAGGATTATTTATATGAGAAACATAACCACACAATTCGAATTATTCGAAAATGCAAGTAGGAAACTTTACAAGGCCACTATTGAAGCTTCCGCATCTAATCCCGATTACATATCAGAGTTCACTGTTTATGGTATAGGAAAGGATAAAAGAGAAGCTGCTATTTTTGCTCTTGCCACTGCGTGGATGATACACATAGGTGATATTAACGATAGTGATATAATTGGTAAAAAAGCAGTCAATGATTTGAATGTTGCTATCTCGTATATAGAGAGTTACACAAATATGGAGGAAGATGTAGCATCTATAATTAATGATGATTTCGGTGGGGATTATTTTGGCGATCACGGTACAGATTCTAGTGTGTATTTAGAATGGGAAGAGATAGAGAACACTATGTCAGATCAAGCAAGTAAGGGATCTGGTATGATGAGAAAATTTGGTGTCCCATTCACAATAGATCAAATAGGAGGGTATGTTGTTTCGATGACAACTGAAGAAAATTCTTACGAGGAAGATGAATACTAATATTCTATTGGATGTGGCAAAAAAATGGAACAGCTTAGGTTGCTACACAATAGCATATAAGGTTGATAGAGAACATGGAAGACTTAAATTACACAGAAATTCACTACCAATCACTCAGAATATTCTTAACGAGGAAGAGAAAATACCGATTTTTTACAATTTTTTAGCATTGGATCTTAAAAAATCCAGTCTTGTTTGTATTGATATAGATAATAACCCTTATTCACTATCAGAATTTTACAAAATTTTAGGAAAAAATAGTAGAAAAATCTCAGATTTCTTCTACGAGACCTCTATAAATGGAGGAATACACATCTATTTTAGAAAAAAGAATAATGGAATAGAGAGAAATATCTACGAGGGTAGAAAGAATCACATAATATTTGATGTGATATACACAGGTAGTGTATTTGTTTACCCTTCAGAAGCGGAAGGAGATAAATATGAGAGAGGAGAAATATCAATCTTCACGATAAATACAATAAACGAAATAGAGTTTATGCCTCATTTTTTAGAGAGGTTTATAAAGAATAGACATTAATGAAATCTTACAATATTGGAAATATAGCAATCATGGGAGCTGATCTTAAGCATAATATCTATACTTATTCTTTAATGGGTAAAATGGACTACGAGACTGCTCTTAAACTTATTGCAGAGATTCAAGACGTTTGGCTTTGGAGATTACCCACTATTAAAGAACTTAAATTCTTACAAGGGTATCATGAGTTGGGAATATTAAATTTTTCTAATAATGCTTATTGGACTAGTGATATTATTGGAGATTATGGAGATCAATATTCTTATAACCATTATGGATATTATTTCAACGGACCAAGATACGGAGGTATACCTAAGACCGAAAGGCTTTGTGTGAGATTAGTTAGAGATCTCTAACATATCTGATATATAAAAATAAAATAGTATATGAAAAAATTACTCATTTTAATAATGGCGATGATTAGTGGTATATCATCATCCCAAGGAATTTATAGATCCGATTATATAGAGACCTTTGATGCTGATTGGTCAGGATCATGGTGGACACCTATAGCAACAACTAATTACTACACTAACGCATTTGTATCTTCCACATCAAGTGCTGTTTTA
>Ga0222712_10002235_pt1 | contig 22509 bp, 13 predicted proteins | sample C33_657DmetaG_FD_165043 | JGI IMG/M metagenome (GOLD analysis project Ga0222712, IMG submission 165043) | Estuarine water microbial communities from San Francisco Bay, California, United States - C33_657D | ecosystem: Environmental > Aquatic > Marine > Unclassified | place: USA: California... | reverse complement strand
CCTATAACAGTTGGCCTGAAAACCCTTTGCTGGATTCCAGGTTCATCCGATGGCCCAGTGGAGATACTTATTTTGTTTATCCAAACGCCCAAAGTTCAGTGCGGTTTGAAAGACTCAGGGAAGGCATACAAGACTATGAGAAAATAAGAATATTGCGCAAAGAACTAGCAGAACATCCATCAAGAGAAGCCGCTGCCGCCAGAGAAGAATTGAATAATTTCATGGGCAGCATCAACACCAAAACACTTGACAAGCGATCTGCTGCAGATGTTGTCAATGAAGGAAAAAAAATATTGGCTGAGATTGCCAGATCTGTTGATGGATACAAAATGGAACGACAAAGATGACAATATACAATGCAGTAGATACAACAGTTGGAATACAGCATAAACCAATGAAATTGGCTACAGCGCTACAGTACAAGAGCTTTTACCCAGCGATTATCCTGATCACCTTTTTGTTTGCCAACGCATATGGTCAAATGCAGAAAATAGAAAACAAGAATTTGTATGGGGTCCAAAATGCAGCATTACCAAACCTTGTTTTAATTGTTGCAGATGATCTGGGATATGGTGACCTTGGAATCCAGGGCAGCAAACAAATTCCAACCCCGAACATCGATCAGCTTGCCAGGGAAGGCGTGATTTTTACAAATGGATATGCCTCTTCTTCTGTATGTGCTCCTTCGCGGGCAGGTCTTCTTACTGGGAAACACCAGGCTGGTTTTGGGTTCAACGATAACCTTGCCGGCAATCAACCCGGATTTGATGCAAACTACCTTGGACTTCCTTTAACCGAATCAACCCTTGCCAATAAACTCAAGTCGCTTGGTTATGCCACAGGACTGATTGGTAAATGGCATCTTGGTGCAGCACCGCAATTTAATCCAATCAAAAGGGGATTTGATGAGTTCTGGGGATTTTTGGATGGAGGACATGATTATGTTACTGCAAAACAAAATGGAACTGGCATGGAATCTGCCATCCAATGCAATTACAAAAAGCCTGACTTGCTTACTTATATGACAGATGATATTGGAAATGAAAGCATGGATTTTATCAAGCGGCACAACAATCAACCCTTCTTTCTATACGCTGCTTTTAACGCGCCCCATGCACCCATGCAGGCAACCGATGAAGACCTGAAAAAATTCAGTCATGTGAAAGACAAACTAAGGCAAACCTATTGTGCGATGGTCTACCGGCTGGATCAAAACATTGGTAAAATAATGAAAACACTACAGGAACAAGGCCTAGAGCGCAATACCCTGGTGGTTTTCATAAGCGATAACGGCGGACCCGCAAATTCGATTTCCAATGGTTCAATCAATGCGCCGCTCCGGGGCCAAAAAACCACATTATTGGAGGGTGGAATCAGGGTGCCATTCTTTTTAAAATGGCCAGCGCGGGTAACCGGAGGGAAAAAGTTCATCGCGCCTGTTTCTGCACTTGATATTTGTCCTACTTTCATTGAAGCTGCCGGCGGTCTGGTTTCGGAAAAGGATCACTACACAGGTGTTGATATTTTACCGTATCTGACAGGACAGGAGAAAAAGGCTCCGCATCAATCAATGGAATGGCGTTATACTGCAAGTATTGCCATGCGGGAAGGAGATTGGAAATTGATACGATTGCCGGACAGGTTACCAATGCTCTATCATCTTTCAGAGGATATTGCTGAACAACATGATGTTTCACTTTTATACCCAGACAAAACCAAATCGATGTTAAAGAAACTGGGGTCATGGGAGATGAAACTTCCTCATTCTGTATTTCATGAGCCAGTGGAGTGGAGGATTCGTCATTTAGGATTTTATGATGCTGCATACCAACTCGTTCAGCCGCAATATTGAATCAACGTTTTAAAAAAATACAGATGAGTGAAAAGCATTATACATTTCTGTTCTTCCCCATATCACTGTTGTTGATTTTCTGTGACGCTACCGTCGCACAGCATCAATTGACTGCAAAGAAACCCAGTGGAAAAGAGGCAATAGAAATGACCAACAGGCTAATGCATGGTTGGAATACCTGGAATACCCGCAGTGTATTGTCACACGTACTGTTGCCAGAATGCTTTGCCATCAATCTTGCGATGAAAGACCAGCAGGGTAAAATCCTTGAGGAAACCTTGATTGGCAGGGATCATTATGACAGCAAAGAGCAGGTCATCCCTGGGCCACATGCCTATGATGGAACTTACACGGAACTTGAAGTAGAATGGCACAATATCCGGTTACGGGTGCAGAGTGCATCGGTGGACAATGAATTGTATATACTGCTAAGCCCATTGAAAGCATCAACAGGTGATTCATTGCTGATAACACCCAAGATGCTATGGAACAGAAAAGGCGAAATAAACATTGATCAGCACATGATTGTCGGACAGACGCCAACAAATAATATCAAAGTCTATGTCAATGGAAACAAGAAAATAATCTCTTCCAATGCCTTCCACATTCCATTGGATAAAGCAATCGTGATTTCAACAGGCACATCAAAGTCGGAGGAACTTGTTGCAAAAACCATCCAAAATGCAAAACAAAAATTCGAAACTGAGCGATTGAAAGTTGGCAAATCTCCGGAAGCATATGATGCCATGCAAACAGTGCTTGCATGGACAACCATTTATGATCCCAACAACAGCAGAATAATCAATCCTGTAAGCCGCACATTTTCAAACGACTGGGTATTGTTCGGTTGGGATACTTATTTCGCAGCTTACATGCTATCGCTTGACAACAAGGAGCTGGCTTATGCCAATGCGATCGCTATTACCAAGGAGATTACAGACAGAGGATTTGTTCCCAATAACTCGCAGTATGGGCACAAGAGTGAGGACCGGACTGAGCCCCAAGTTGGATCAATTGTGGTAAGGGAAATTTATAGGAAGTACAAGGAAAAGTGGTTTTTACAGGAAGTATACAATGAGTTGCTCTGCTGGAACCGTTGGCGAGCAGCCAACAGGGATATAGACGGTTACCTGGTGCATGGCACAGATCCTTATGATTATGGCAATACCAAATCTCGCTCAGCCACTGAATCCGGAAAAATGAAGGCGGCCAAATGGGAATCCGGGATGGACAATTCTCCCATGTGGGACGATGCGGGTTTTGACAGCGTAAACCATCGAATGTTGATGGCGGATGTGGGATTGATGAGCCTTTACATAGCCGATTGCCAGAGCCTGTCTGAAATAGCTTCCATTTTGGGACATGCGGGTGATGCAAAAGAACTAACAGAAAGAGCAGAGAAGTATTCCAAAAAACTGGAGACACTTTGGGATGATCAGTTTGGACTTTACTTGAACAAAGACCTGGTAACAGGAAAACCCAGTTACCGGTTAACGCCTACTTTATTCTATCCATTGCTGACAAAAGTTCCCAGCCTGGAACAAGCCTCAAGGATGATGAAGGAACATTTTTACAATCCCAATGAATTCTGGGGAGAATACATCTTGCCTTCGGTTGCACGCAATGACAAGGCATTCAAAGACAATCATTATTGGAGAGGCAGGATCTGGGCGCCATTGAACTTCTTGGTTTACCTGGGCATGAGAAACTACAATATACCAGGGGCCAAAAAAGATATGGTTGAAAAATCAAAAGCCTTGCTTTTAAAAACCTGGTTGAGTGATCGGCATGTATGTGAAAATTATCATGCTGAAACCGGACTTGGTGGAGAGGCCAATACATGGAGTGATGCATTTTATCATTGGGGTGCTTTGCTAGGCTTTATGGATATTATGGAAAAAGGATATGTACCTTCTCCCCAGGCGCCGATGAATAACCTAAAAAAATAATATCAATCAATTCCCTTCATTACAATCATTAAAAATATACTCCAGTGAAATTGATCAAGCTTTTTTCCATATCCCTTCTTTTTGCATTCCCAAGCGTACTGATTGGACAAACTGAAAATATTGACCAGGCAGTAATGGCAAAAATCAGAACCGAAGGAATGGTGAATTCAAAAGTCATGGATATTGCATTTCAGATCACTGATGCAAGTGGACCAAGGGTCACCAATTCCCCAGGATTTATGCGTGCCGCCAACTATGCCATAAACCAATTGACCCAATGGGGTTTGGTGAATGCCAGATTGGACCCATGGGGTGAATTTGGGAAAGGGTGGGAACTGGAAAAATCGTATGTGGCGATATCATCTCCCTGGTACAGGTCACTCATCGCATATCCAAAAACCTGGACCTCAGGCACCAACGGTCTGCAAAAAGGAGAAGTGATCCTTATCTCAGCCAAGGATTCTGTTGAACTTGAAGCCTATCGCAATAAACTTAAAGGCAACATCTTGATTTTTGATGACCTGATGACCTATGACCACAGCAATAGGCCAGCGATTCTTCGCCGCAGTGATGAGGACCTGAAAAAATTAGGTGAAGTGTCTGAAAGCGAGGATACTGCTGCATTAAGAAGGAGAACTGAAAGAAATAAAACACAAAATGTTATACCAAGAGGCGTACTGAATGCACTTAAAAGGATGGCTGTGACAGAAGGCGCCATAGCCATACTGAGTTCATCTCCCGATAACCATAGCGGCACCATTTTTGTTCTGCAAGGTGGCCCCTATAAAATAACCGATCCGGATAATTTTCTGGACATCGCGATTGGTTTGGAAGATTATAACACGATCATCCGCCTGCTCAGAAATAAAATTCCTGTAAAAATGGATGTGGATGTAAAAACAAAATTCCAAACCAATGATACACAAGGATACAATGTAATCGCTGAAATACCCGGTATTGATAAAAACCTGAAAGAAGAAATAGTGATGCTCGGCGCTCACCTTGACTCATGGCCTGCAGCTACTGGCGCCACTGATAATGCAGCAGGTGTCTGCGTAATGATGGAAGCCATCAGGATACTAAAAGCAATAGGAGTACAACCAAGAAGAACAATACGCATAGCACTTTGGAGCGGAGAAGAACAAGGTTTATTAGGATCAAGAGGTTATGTAAAGAAAACATTTGGCGATGCGGAAACCATGAAACTATTGCCGGCACATGATAAACTTTCAGCATACTATAATTTGGATTACGGTACAGGGAAAGTGCTGGGAATACATCTCCAGGGAAATGAGGCAGCCCGAAATATCTTCCAACAATGGTTTAAGCCTTTCAATGATCTCAGGGCCAAAACCGTTACCATTCAAAATACGGGAAGTACTGACCACATATCTTTCAATACAATTGGATTACCTGGATTCCAGTTTATTCAGGATCGATTGGTTACACAACACAGCAACATGGACAGCTATGATCATCTGATGCCAGATGATCTCAAACAGTCGGCTACGATTGTGGCAGCATTTGTATACAATACAGCGATGCGGGATCAGAAAATTCCAAGAAAAGAATTACCAAAGGCACTCACAGTTGATCCAGTGACAGGATTTAAGCGTTAGTGGATGGACTTGCTGAAAACGATTCAGATGCGCATTGATATAATTCAAACCCAAGCATATTAAAGTATCTGTTTATGATTAAATTTAAACGATGAAAAGATTCAACACGCGCATTGCTGTTTTGATTTTGATGCAGTTTGCATTGCTTCACTTGAATATTTCTGCTCAGGAAGGACTTACATTATTGGGAAACCGCTTTTTTACTTTCAGCACAGTAGTGCGGGTGAACCAGATTGAAACTTCGCGCGATGCATTTCATGGCACTGATGAATCAAGCATTCACACGCCGGAGGGAGCCAAAAAATTTAGGGAAACCATAGAAAAGGCTTGGCCAGGTGCGCGGATTACATGGTCTTTCAGTTGGCTTGCCTTGAAAGATCAGCGCCCGAATTATGTGGAGTTAAAAAAACTGGTTGTCTCCTACCATAAAAAATTTGGTGATGAGATTACATTTTTACCAGGTGGCTATTTTGCCAACATGTACAATAGCCGGGAGCAAATTAACCGCGACCTGCATGAAGGGTTGCAAATGGTTTCAGCAATGGTGGGTGGTGGATACCGTCCCAAAAGTGTCGTTGCTGGTTTTCTCGCTGCCGACAACCTGAAATACCTGGCAGAAAAAGAAGGTATTCATGTCTGCCAGGGGAACATTTGGAGTCAGTATGCTGTGGACAATGGTGATGGTGAAGGATCGATTTCCTATCCTTATTACCCATCACGTGAACATTTTTGCAAACCAGCCCAGGGAAAAGAAGACATGATTGATTGTGTAAACCTCGATGGCTGGACCGTTGATTTCCTGAATGCCAGGTATTCAGCTCCAAGGTTTATCAATGGCATCCGTTGCGGCAGCAGGCAGGGTGTAGGTCCGATTGAGACAATTCTGCGTCAGGGAACCGATATTGGAACAAAGGAAATGTTGTCTACCACCGCAGCTCATTTTGACACTGGATTTGCACTCAATAAGTTTGCATGGGTAACCTGCATTTGGGAAATGAGCCTTGTTGATGCGTATAAAATATATGGCTATAGTGGAAGAAATGGATTGGATGGTCTGGAAATCTGGCTGAAGGAAACGCGACGCAGGTGGCCAGACGCAAAATTCATTACGCAAGGGGAATATGGAATGCTTTGGCGAGCGCATTACAAAAACAATGACAGCATCAACTATCAATTTGTTCAGCGTGGATCGGGCATTTGCGGATCAGAAGCTGAAATGGAAATCAAATGGTTCATGAACAAAGGTTTCAGGATGGCAACCTTAAGAAACTGGCAGGCCAATACCCCAGAAAAACTGATCGATTTTACCAGATATGATCTTAAAGCAAAGGAACCCGATGATCCTGCACCCGGTAAAAGTACCCGCAACTGGAGCCTGTTTAACCGTCTGAACCAAAAAGGAATCCGGCCACAAGACCAACCCATTGGACTTGAGGAGCTGAAATCAGAAGAAAAGGAAATAATCAAGAGAAGGTATCCTGGATTGTTTTCTGTTGATCCAAAAACAGTTGGAAAAAACAATGCATCAAAATACATAAAAATCAATTGATGAAAGCATCATACCTGAGACTTGTTAACAGGAAAAATAAAAGCCAAATAAAACTTTAATTATGGGAAATTTTTTAAACAGAAATCTAAGACCTACACTTTTCTTGATGGCAAGCGTATTGGTCATGTCGACCCAGATGAAAGCCCAAAACAGGGATATCAGTTACCTGTCTTCAGGAGGAAAGCTGAATCCATTGCAAGCCAACATGGACATCAGGCATTATACCATTGCGCTGGATGTTGATATTGAGAAAAAAACAATTCAAGGCTATGTGGATGTTGATGTGATTTTATCAGCATCTGCAGATACCATTTTATTGGACCTGGTTCATTTGTTTACGATAAACAAGGTGAACGTGAACAATAAGCCAGTAAAATTTGAACATAAGAATGACAAGATTTATATCACCAGTGACAAGTCTTTTCCAAAGGGAAGGCAAATTGTTAGGGTAGCGTATGGCGGAGAACCTCCTATTGCGGTAAAGCCACCATGGACAGGTGGCTTTACTTTCACCAAAGACAGGAGTGGAAACGATTGGGTTGCCATCAATTGCCAGAAAGAAGGAGGAAGGGTTTATTTTCCTTGCAAGGACCATCCCAGCGACGAACCAAACGAGGGTGTTGACATGTTCATCACTGTGCCAGAAAATTTAGTGGTTGCGGGTCCTGGCCTGTTAAAGGAAGTGCTGAAAAAGAAAAACAAGAAAACCTACCATTGGAAAACCAATTATACCATCAGCAATTACTGTACGGTGTTCAACATTGGAAAGTATGCCGTTATGAGCAAGGACTATACTACCGTCGATGGAACTATTGTTCCTATTCAATTTTATGTATTGGAAGAAGACAGCAGTTTCGCACCTAAAATAATTGAACTCAAAGCAAGGGATACCAAAATACTCGAGAAATACTTTGGGGAATATCCTTGGGCCAAAGAAAAGATTGGCATTGCTGCAGTACCCAATTCTGGAATGGAGCACCAAACGATGATCACGTTTCAAAATAAATTTAATTATACAAAAATTGGAGTGCATGACTATTCAGCCAATCTATACCATGAATATGGACACGAATGGTTTGCAAACAAAGTGACCAACAAAGACTGGGCACACATGTGGATTCAAGAAGGCATTACAACCTATGCTGAAGCATTGATCCACTATGAACTGGGTGGTCAGGCAGCGTATGATGAAATCATCAGTCGACACAAAAGATCTACCAGAAACAAAAAACCAATGGTAGGTGGTGAGGAATTATCAGAAGATGAAGCATATGCTGGGAGGGATATTTATGCAAAAGGTTCATTTTTCATGCACAGCTTAAGGTATGTACTGGGTGATGAAATATTTTTGCCCACCTTGAAAAAACTCGCAACAGATCCCAAGTATACGTATGACAATTTTGTTACTACAAAAGATGTAGAAGAATTGTTCAGCACAGCATCGAAGCAAGATTTAAAGCCTTTTTTCAATTTCTATGTATACACCAATGATGTGCTCGATATTTCAGTGAAAGAAGTTGGTTATCAAAAGTATCAGATTACACTGAATAATTTCTTCATGCCATTGCCACTTGATATTGGCCCGGCAGACAAACCCACCAGAACAATGATTGGCAAGGAAGGAATTGTCGTAACCAGCAATGGTGCACCACAAGTAGATGCCAAAGGACACTATTTGAAAAAAATAACCATACAATAATGAAATACAAATATTTTGCGCTAACAACGATTTTATCTGTCCTTGCCATTTTTTGCCGTGCAGACAATTATCCCCGTAATTATTCAATTGATGTTTTACATTATCTGTTTGAATTGAAGTTGTCGGACAATAATGATGAAATATTTGGCAAGACCAGTATTTCAGTGTTGTTCAAAACAAATGATGTTAAACAAATCAGGCTTGATTTGATCAATACAAATGGAAAATATTTGCAGAAAGGCATGGTCGTGGAGTCTGTGAGCTACAACAATACCAAGGCCAGTTTTAGCCACAAAAATGATGCACTGATCATTCAGTTATCTGGTCGGGTATCTAAAGATTCCACCATTACATTCATCATTCAATACCACGGCGTACCTGCGGGAGGATTGAAAATTGGACCCACCAAATATGGGGACCGCAGTTTTTTCAACGAAAACTGGCCAAACAATGCACGCCACTGGCTACCCGCCATTGACCACCCATACGATAAGGCAACCAGCGAGTTTAAGGTAACGGCCCCATCCAAATACAAAGTAGTATCCAATGGTCTCTTGCTGGAAGAATCAACGATCGACAAGGAAAACAAATTAACCCACTGGAAACAGTCTGTTCCTGTTTCCAGCTGGTTGTTCGTTTTGGGTGTTGCTGAATTTGCGGTTCAGCATGTTGGAAAATTTGATGGCAAGGATATTCAAACATGGGTATATCCAAGGGACAGAGAAAAAGGATTTACTGATTTTGCAGAACCAACCAAACAAGTACTTCAATTTTACACTGATTACGTCGGTCCTTATGCGTATGAAAAATTGGCCAACATTCAATCACCAAGTGTCGGCGGGGGAATGGAAACATCGTCTGCCATTTTTTATGGAGAAAACCTGGTTACAGGTAAATATGAGAAAAGACTAAGAAATGTGGTGATCCATGAAATTGCCCACCAATGGTTTGGCAATGCAGTAACCGAAAGCACCTGGGATGATGCCTGGCTGAGCGAAGGATTTGCCACTTTTTTCAGCATGTTGTTTCAAGAGCACGCATATGGTCACGAAGAGTTTGTTGCAGCAATAAAAAATTCCCGTAAATCAGTATACAACTTTTCAAAAAAGGATTCTACTTACAGCATCGTCGCTGAACGCTCTGCAGAAACAGATCCTGTTACCACTGGGATTACCTATCAAAAAGGTGCCTGGGTTTTACACATGTTGAGAGAGAAAATAGGCCATGATGCTTTCAGAAAAGGCATCCAGGCGTATTATGCAAAATACTTTAATGCCAATGCCACCACTGCCAATTTTAAGGAAGAAATGGAAAAGATATCAGGGCAAAACCTGACCACATTTTTCAATCAATGGCTATACAAAGCCGATAATTTGAAAATTTCTGCCCATTGGGAATATGACGCCACTGCAAAACAAGTTTTATTAAAAATCAATCAAACACATTTTTCTGGATTCATATTTGATTTTCCAATAGAGGTTGAAATTTACAATGCAGATACAAATAGTTCAGATCTGTTGAAGTTTCAGGTAAACAGCAAAGAATCAATCATCCCGATCAAGCTGAATAAAATCCCCACTTCATTAAAACTCGACCCCAGAACGGTTTTGCTTGCTGAAATTGAAATGAAATAATCAACAGCATTATCAAAAAATAAAATATGATAACAATCATCTGGTTCGCCTTAATTATTTTCTCCCTATGGTTTATCTATTTTTTTGCAAAAGATATTCGTTTGCACAAAAATCAGTTGGGCGAAGCCAGCTGGACAAAAACAGGACTCATTGGATTTGTAGTCAATTTCTTTGATGTTCTTGGGATTGGGGCATTTGCCCCGCAAACTGCCTTGCTGAAGTTCACCAAGCAAACCCCAGACAGATTAATCCCCGGCACAATGAATGTTGCAAACACCATTCCCGTATTGATCCAGGCAATTGTATTCATACAAATCATTGAAGTTGATCCCATTACCATGGTGGTTATGTTTGCTACCGCCACTATTGGGGCAATTCTTGGTGCTGGGTTTGTGTCTAAACTTTCCGAGAACAAAATAAGACTGACCATGGGCATTGCTTTATTGATTACAGCTGGATTTATGTTTGCCAATAAAATGAATTGGATACAAGGACAGGGCAATGAAATTGGGCTTCATGGATGGAAACTAGTTGTTGCAGCAGTTGTAAATTGTATTCTGGGTGCGATGATGACCGTGGGTGTGGGTCTGTACGCACCATGCATGGCAATGGTTTTTTTGCTAGGCTTATCCCCCTTGGTAGCGTTTCCCATCATGATGGGATCATGTGCATTTTTGATGCCGCCAGCCTCATTTAAATTTATAAAGGCAGGCGCCTATCATCGGAAGGCAGCACTGAGCATGGCATTAACTGGAATTGTTGCCGTATTGATTGCTGCCTTTGTTGTAAAATCATTGCCTTTGGATACCCTGAGGTGGATTGTTATCGCAATTGTCATGTACACTTCGGTCAGCATGTTTTACTCCGTATACAAAAAAGGTATTTCGTAATTGGTTTTTATAATAAGACTTAACATAAAGACCAATAAACACCATGGCTATTTAATGAAGAGGGCTCACCCTTTGCGACAATAACTTACCCGCTGCTGAATCACATTGTTGAGCATAAAAACCAACCCTATCCTTGTACTTTTTATCAAAAGCAAGGTTATGGGTCTCATTGATATCTTTTTTTAAATTGTACAATTCATAATATGTTGGATGATCTTCATATCGGATAAATTTCCACGTATCATCCCTGTAACATTCGGTCTTCAATAAAAGTGGGTTGCCTTCCAACCGGTGTTCACAGAAAATAGCTTTTCTCCATTTCTTTGGTCTTCCCTGATAAAAGGATGTAAGGCTTTCCCCTTGGTATCGCTCAGGTATATCCAAACCCGCGAGTTTGAGTATGGTAGGGGTAACATCTACATTGAGCACCATTTCATCATAGATTTTTCCCCGATCAGATTTCGGTTGCCTCGGATCATAAATGATCATTGGGACACGAATGGATTGTTCATACATCAACCATTTGTCAGCATAGCCACGGTCTCCCAAAAAATATCCATTATCCCCCATAAAAATGATGATGGTATTGTCTGCTAGGCCCTGTTCCTCCAATGTGGCCCTTATACGTCCTATAACACTATCAACACCACTGATCATCCTGTAATATCCTTTCACCATCCTCTGGTATTTTTCAGAAGAATCAAACCGCCAATACCATCTGTCACGGTTCATGGTTTTTTGCAGAAACGTTGGCAATGCATTAAAAAAAGCAGGGTCTGCAGTTGATGGCAAGGGAATACGGGCATCCGTATACAAACTGTCACAGTAGGAAGGCCAGAAATATTGTTGCTTTGAATCATCATCAGCATGTGGTGACCAAAATGAAAGAGAGAGGCAAAAGGGCTGATCTTTATTTGATTGTATAAAATTAATTGCGTGATTACCATTGATATCGGCCAAGTGTATTTTTTTGCCATCAATCTCTTTTATATATGGCCATGCTGTTTGTTTACTGACGCTGAACATGGCCTTTTCAATTCCTTTGTTGACTTTTACACCAAACTTACCTACGAACCCTGTCTGGTATCCTGCTTTTCGGAGCAGATAAGGATAACTTTCCAGCATGTATTCGTTGCTCAATGGGAGCTTTCCGAAGGTATAGTCATGGGTACGCTCGTACAAACCCGTTAACAATGACGCACGGCTTGCCGCACAAATTGGTGTGGTTGCAAAAGCATTCTTAAAATAAATTCCTGCACCGGCAAGCTTGTCAATGTTCGGTGTTTTTATGATGGGATTACCAGCAAATCCAAGTGCATCCCAACGCTGATCGTCTGTAAGGATAAAAATAATATTGGGCTTACTGTTTTGGCGCGAAGCATTTTGACTTGTGCTCTTTTTGTTATACGCAGATAACAAAAAAAAGCTTGCTGCTACAGCAATAAAAACAGTGGTAAATTTCATTGGGGATTTTTATTCAAAATTATGTTTGATGCCCTTGGGCTTGGGAAAAATATGATTGGATATAACAAATGGCATAAAGCAGATTTTTATTTTATCCGAAGTGCTTCAATTTCACTTGCCGTTTTGGCCAATGGGTTCCCCAACAATCTGCTGCCATTTTCCGTAATGACAAAATCTTCCTCAATCCTGATCCCATTCATATTCCTGTAGGCTTTAAGTTTGTCATAATTGATAAAGGATCCCAAATGATTGTTTGCTTCCCATTCATCGATAAGTGCTGGATTAAAATACAGGCCTGGTTCTATCGTAACAACAAACCCTTCTTCCAGCGGTTTGGCCAAACGCAATGATTTCAAACCAAACTGTTTGCTTTTTATTATTTCTTCATTGTAGCCAACATATTCCTCGCCCAGGTTCTCCATATCATGCGTGTCTAGACCCATCATATGACCAAGGCCGCATGGGAAAAAAAGTGCATGTGCCCCTTGAGCAACTGAGGCTTTAACATCCCCTTTCATCACTCCTAATTGCTGTAATCCTTCCGTCAATTTTTCACAGGCATGCAAATGAATATCCCTGAATGGTTTGCCTGGTTGCAGCAACGCAACAGCAGACTCATGTGCACGAAATACGATTTCATAGATATCCCTTTGTGCAGCAGAGAATGTTCCACTGACTGGAAATGTTCTGGTAAGGTCCCCTGCATAGTGCATTCCTGTTTCAGCACCACAATCAGACAGAACGAGGTTTCCCTCTGTCAATAGGGAATGGCTATACCCGTTGTGAAGAATTTGACCCTGTTGCGTAAGAATGGTGGGGAAAGAAAGATTGCCACCTGCGCCAATGGCTATTTCCTGCATTTTCCCTGCAATTTGTGCTTCAGTCATCCCTGCTTTTGCCATGCTAATCGCTGCAGTTTGCATACCAGCGGTAGTATTTACTGCACGGTTGATTTCCTCAAGTTCACCAGGTGATTTATGCGACCGCTGGGCAACAATTGCCTTGATCAAACTGATTGAATGCACTCCTCGCAGTGATCCAACTTCAACACCCAATAGGTCTGCCAATAATTCATGCTGCTCGGGCCTGTAGGGTGGCAAAAAATGTATATTCTTTTTGTGGTCGTTTGCCAATCGTATAAAAGACCACAGATCTTTTTTGGGTTTGACGATTGAAATTCCAATGCTGCCTGAAAGCAGATGCAAGGGTTCGCGATACCCGGTCCAGATCATTTCTTCGGTTGTAAAATCATCTCCAAAAATAATTTCACTGTCATTATCGATATCAATGACCCCTACCAAAGCTGGCCTGTCAATTCCAAAGAAATACAAGAAACTACTATCCTGTCTGAAAGGATAAAGATTATCCTTGTAATTCATGCTGCTCTCTTCGTTGCCCAAAAATAAAATCAGGCCACTACCAACCGACCGCTTTAATTGTTCCCTTCTTTCCAGATATACTTTCTTATCAAACATATCTCTTTAACAAATTTTGAAAAATGATTGGTCCTGATTTTCCAATTGTTGCTCAATATCTTTTGCTGCCTTTGTAATAGAAAGACCACCAAGGTTTGTGCAACGAAGGGTATGATGAATTTCGTTGCCAACTTTTTGCATGGTTTCGATTACCTCATCCAATGGGATGAGATGGTTATAGTCAGACAGGGCCATGTTGGCGCAGGAGACTGCATTTGTTGCAGCCATTACATTTCTACCCAAACAAGGTGCTTCTACCCTGTTTCCGATGGGGTCACAGATCAATCCCAATACGTTCTGCAAAGCCAGGGATGCCGCAGCAAGGGATTGCGCTAAAGTACCATTGGCCATGCCAACCAATGCAGCCGCGGCCATTCCTGAACCTGAACCACATTCTGCCATGCATCCTCCAACCTCTGCCGCAAATGTGGCATGCGCTGCAACAAATACACCAATCAAGCCGGCAGCAAGCATGGCCTTTACCATTTCTTCCTCGGGTAAATCCAATGAAGTTGCCATTCCAATCACTGCACCCGGCAAAGCTCCACAGGAACCTGCAGTGGGTGCAGCCACAATGACGCCCATAGAGCTCTTGACTTCCATGATGGCAGAGACATACATGATTATCGTGTTGTTCACATCACCACCCATCAGCCGCTTATTGTCCATCTGATGCTTTAATTGAACAGACTGACTGCCCAGGATCCTGTCATGATAGCTGGTTCCTTCTAAGCCTGTCTGAATCGCATTCCGCATGATTCGCACAATTGATTGCATTTTTTCAAAGACTTCATCGCGCGAAATATTTCCCCTTGCGCTTTCATAGTCAACGGCCAATTCCCATAACGGCAGATTTTTGTCTGCGTTATAAGCAAGCATTTCCTCACTTGTAATGAAAGGGACTTCAAGATTGTTTCTGGATAAGACCGGAAGGACAGGAGATAATTTCTTCATGTACCTTACTCCATTCATTGCCAAGATTTCCTGTACAATATTTTCATCCAGGAATTGTTGGGCCTTTATTTCAAGAAAGCCAAGCCCCTCATCATTGGTTTCATGCCATATGATTTCATCATACGCAACTGTATTTTTAAGATAGGGAATAAGATGGTTCGCAGCGTCGCAATAGATAAGTGTTTCATAATAATCTCCTGCAAGTGAGACTTTACAGTTATCAATTTCAATTACCTCAATCATCCCCCCGCCAGTTGAAATCGCAGTCATGCGATGGCATTCATCTTTGTTGCTCATGGTAAGTTTATAGGTATTGGGGTGATCAGCACCTATATCATGAATTTCAATTTCAACTTTAATTCCTTCTGTATCAAGGTATCTCTCTGATTCGGGCAATCGCTCGTCATATGCTTCCCAACCCAAAAATCCACCAAACAAACCCATGTCTGAACCCTGGCTCTTATGGGTAGTTGCAAGGGATCCATTGGGATCGAATTCAATCAGGACATGACCAATTGAACCTCCCATTAAATCCCTGCACAGCCTTCCAATTCTCAAAGAGGCGGCACAATGCGAGCTGGAAGGACCCCTCATCACAGGTCCTATAACATCATTAAAAATACTGGGAAAGGATGCCATAATTATGTTCTTTGAAATTTATCATAAGATCAAGTATTGCTTTTTGATGAAAATCAATCCTTTTTTTCATGGGTTTTTATAAACTCTCTTGGAGTTTTAGAGATGATGCTTTTAAATACACGGTTAAACGAAATCACACTGTTAAAACCGCATTGATGCGCAACATTCCCAATGGAAACATATTTTCTTTCCATCAACAGCTTACATGCTTCATTGATCCGCAGTTCATTTACAAAATGGGTATAGGTTTTGGAAGTATGTTTTTTAAAATAACGACAAAAAGACTGGGGCGTTAAATGTGCAATGGCTGCAATCTGATCCAGAGAAATTTCTTTTTTGAAATGATCCATGGTGTAACGAAAAATATCATTCATTTTCAACCCGTCTGAATCCGTAAACATGTGCTCAAACGATTCTGTTGAAAAATATTCCCATTGAACCATGTTGGCCATTGCTTGGAGCATTTCAATAAAATAGGCAAGCAGGAAGCCATCTGCATTATCCCTGACCTTGACAAAATATTCAAATAATTTGGATGAGTCTTTTTCAGAAGCCTTGATGCCGAAATCACTTGATTTGATCAACTTTTTAATGCTGTACATTTCAGGTAACAAGAGCAGGCTTGACATGAATCCATCTGGATTGAAGAATATATTCAGGGAATGGACCTTATCTTGGTTGTTTGACTCAAAGGACGAAGGATCACTTTTGAACAAATGAGGCTGATTTGCTCCAATCACAAACAAGTCACCCGATTGAAATGGCTTCATGTTGTTCCCAATGACAAGCGTCCCCTTACCAGCAAGAATCCAGGTGATTTGGATTTCAACATGTCGATGCAGATGAGGATAAAAAAAGGGCAACTTGTCTTCCTTGACATGGATGGAGTTGCCAATCTTTTCGGGTATCGTGAAATTAATAACTTTCACAAAATAATTTGTGGGGGTTTTAAAACATTTAAAATGAAAACCTTATCCTAAACAATAAAAATTATTCCGTGCTTCCCTATTGACCATCCAAACTAACGCTAAAAATTTGGAGACAATTTACCCAAATTCACCTTAACGGAAAGATACACTCTTTCCTTAATGAAATGGTGCAAAACATATGGCTGTTGCCAACTCATTTATAAAAAAACATCACCGCCTGAGTGATTTTTGGAATCAGGCGGTGATGTATGAGCTGCGCACTCAATGAATAAATAACAATGGACGCGGCTTAATATCCAGGATTCTGTTTAATGGCTGGATTCAAAGTCATCTCGTTGATCGGAATGGGCAAAAGATAATGCTTAGCAGGATCGAACCCCCAGGTACTTCCAGGTCCAACAAGTGAAGTCCTGTATGGATCAAGAAAATTCCCTGCATCTACCGCCAAATTTGGAAATGCTTTTTTTAATTCATCTGAATAAAAAGCACCCTTGGGTCTTTTACCAATAATCAATTTATGTGCAGCCCAACGCATGATATCATCACGCCTAAAACCTTCAACCATTAGCTCAACAGCACGTTCTCTTCTGATCTCCTTCAGCGCATTGCTCAGCGCATAGCCATAATCAGGCCAGTTGGGATCAGTACGAATTGAAGCGATGGTCATGTTGGGCATGCCAACCCTTGCTCTAAGCCTATTGATTGTCAAATCCACATCAGCCTGGGTCAATTCTCCCAATTCGGCTTTTGCTTCAGCATAATTGAGTAAGGCTTCCGCATATCGAAAAATAATATACGCTACCTCTCCGCTGGCAACCCCTGTAGTCGGATCAAGTTGTGGGCGACGGAATTTTTGAGACTCATATCCGGTTGGCCCGGTTTGCGCACCTCCCAACATTGGTAAAATGTACTTTGTGGTGTCATTTTTTAACGAAATCGTAATGGGATCACCTGGATTCATGACAGTTTGGACTAGCCTTGGATCACGGTTTATGACAACATTTCTTATATCCTTATCACCACGATACAGCGGACTTACGCCTATGGGCAATCCATCAGTACACAGGTAAAGGTTGACCATATCCTGGGTAAAACCAGATCCATTGGGCCAGGCCGACAGAGCGTTGTTGTATTGCAGTGCTGAACTGTAACCCCTCCAAAGCATGATTTCAGGATCAGAATTCAGGTTCACTTGATTAAAAAGCTCATAATATACTTGATTTGGATTCCCTGTGGTCAGCTTGTAGATTGCCCCATCCATCACTGCTTTTGCAGCATTGGCAGCTGCGGTAAGAAATGCCTTACCATCGGTTGTTCCTTTGAATGCATCATTTTGATGGTACTTTTCCCAGGTGCCTTCGTAAAGGGCTACCCTGGATTTAAACAACAATGCCACATCACGGCTTATGCGTTGTGCCGGTACTTCAGACTTTTTCTTCAGTTTTGTCACTGCAAGGTCCAGGTCACTCAGGATGAAATTCACAACTTCTGTTCGGGAACTGCGGGGTCCAAACAATGCAGACTCATCCTTAACGGTCAAAGGACTTTTTACAATAGGAAGATCACCAAACTGCTTCAACAAATTAAAGTAGTTGAAAGCCCTGAAAAAGTATGCTTCCCCTATATAATGGTCTTTTAGGGCTCCGGATTTGACACGTTCGCTGTTTGCCAGGAAATAATTCACATTACGAACGTTGGTCCAACTCCACCCTCCTCCGCTTGAAGGGATGTTGATGGCCCCATCAAGACGGTTTTTTTCACCTAAAAACAAACCGACGGTTATGGCCATATCTGTTCCAGCATCAAGCAATGGATGGCCGCCAGCTCCGGCGAGATTCCATCCGGGCAGAACGGAATACAGGCCATTCATGTAAAGTTCAAGATCTTGATCGGTTTTCCAGAATTCAGGATCTGATATTTGGTCAAGTGGCGTCAGGTTGAGAAAATCTTTCTTGCATGAAGAAAGGCCAGCTCCAAGCCCAACGAAAAGGAATAGAATTAAATATATTTTTTTCATATCTGTTTTTTTAGAAGTTGACATTCAATCCAAGAGAGAAGGCCTTTGACAAAGGATAGATTCTTCCGTCGCCCGCGCTACCTGCTGTTTGTTCAGGATCAAGCAATTTGAATTTGTTGATAATGAAAAGGTTTTCACCAGAAAAATAAATATTAGCCCCCTTGATCTGCACCTTGTTGATTAGTTTTTGGGGAATGGTATATCCCAACCGCAGATTTTTAAGTCTGCAGTAAGCCCCACTTGGCAAATACCGATCAACAGGTCTTCCGTAATTCTTACTGTTGTCGCCGTCAAATACTGAGTAAGGCTTCGCATAGTATGCATTGGGGTTTGCACCCAACGGACTTGATGCATCTCTCCAGTAATCAAGATGCTGGGAATACACCATCATGTGAAGCGGTCCATTGGCTGGTCCCCTGAATACGTTTCCATTCAGGATCTCAGTGATATAAAGATCTTGCTTACCTACACCCTGGAAGAAAAAGGACAACTCCAGCCCCTTCCATGAAACATTACCGTTAATCCCATAAAGATATTGGGGTCTCTCATTGCCTAAAATGCGCATATCTCCTGGATCGACCACTGTATTTTTCCCATTATTGACAACTCCATTGTTATCAAGATCCAGGTATTTCAGGTCACCTGTATTCCATCTTCCAGACCATAAAAATGATTGATTGGGCCATTTGGTGATCTCTTCAGCCGTTTGGAAAAGCCCATCGGTTCTATAACCCCATAGTTCACCCAGTATCTGACCTTGTCTAAAAGTACTCAGGATTTGTGTGGGGTTATTATAAGCCATGACCTGACTTATATTGTTGGCAAGGTTACCGCCGATCTCAAAATAGACATTGCCAATTCGATCCTTCCACTTTAGTTCCAGATCAAAACCCCTTGTCCTGATCTCACCGGCATTCTCTCTGGGTACAGCCGTACCCAGCAGTGCAGGTACAGCAGGGCCCGGACCTACAAGATCCGTAGTGAAGGATTGGTACCAATCATAGGTTACTGACAATCTTCTCTTGAAAAAAGCAAGATCTGCACCAAAATCAAGTGTTCTTACTTTTTCCCAAGTTAGATTCACACTCGAAATATTGGGTGCCCCCACAGACCATAACCGTTGTCCACTAAAGAGAAAAGACGTTTGGTTGATTCCCATGGTGGGGATATACAGGTAATTGGATACGCTCTGGTTGCCCAATTCGCCCAATGAACCCCTGATTTTCATGTAATTGACCACGTCCTTCAATGGATAGAATTTCTCCTTGGATGCCACCCAGCCCGCTGAGACAGAAGGGAAATACCCCCATTGTTTACCGGGCTCGAACCTGGAAGAAGCATCGGCACGGAAGTTGGCTTCCAGCAGATATTTATCGCTAAAGTCATACAACAATCTTCCGAATCCGCTTTGGGTAGCCCAATGGCCTTGTCCATCATCAACTGTCTTGGTACCTACCGCAGTAGTGACAGAGGGTACATTATCGCTCAAGAGATACAAAGCATCTGCATTAAGGGAGAAATATTTGAATTTTTCCTGTTGATAGCCCGCCATAATAGACAAGTTATGCTTGCCGAAGCTTTTTGCATAGGTTGAATAGATGTTTGGCGACATGTAATTGTCAGTGGACAGCCTCGGACGATATGAGGTAGCCACTTTTGCTACACCCGGAGCCAGTTCCCCGTTGGGCTTCATCCAAGAATATTGCTTGGCGATGTACTCCCTGCGGTTGTTGCTATTGGTATAATTAAATTCAACATTGGTGACCCAGCCCTTTATGGGCTCCAGCGTAATTCTTGGCGCAAGGATCATCTGTGTATTCAATGTATTGTCTCTCATTGCTCCCCATTCCAGAATCCTGCTCTCCTGGGTCCACATATCTGTTCCCGGATATTTTGCGGGCATGGTAGGTTTAAGTTTCGACATCATGTCATAAATCCTACCCCTTCCCAGATCCTGCTGCCATGGAAATTCCTGCAGGCCTGAATTGTATTTGAAAAGAACGCCCACCTTCGCCCATTTGGTCGCCTGAGCATTGACCTTGCCATCAAAATTATAGCGGTTGAAGCTTTCGTTGCCGTAGCGGAGCAAACCATCCTCTTTATACCATCCACCAGATAAATAATAATCGATTTTTTCGCTTGCCCCGGAAACGCTGAGGTTGTATTTCTGTCGTGAAGAAAAATCTTTGAAAAGCACATCATACCAATCGGTTACAGCTGCTGCACCCAGTCCCATGGCGCCAATATTCCAAGTCTGGCCATCGGTATTTCCAAACATCTCGGGCGCACTGCCAGGTTTGGCAATATTTTTCGCCAACCGATCCAAAGCATCTTGGTTATACCAAGGCGCATTTCCGATGTTTTTGGCAGCGTCATTCGACACCAAAGCAAAAGTCATGGGATCAACCAACCTTGGATACTGAACCGGTCTTGAAAGTGCCATGTTGGTCTGCAAAGAAACGTTCATCTTTTCTTTGCCACTTTTACCGGATTTGGTCGTGATCAAAATGACACCATAAGCAGCGCGTGCTCCATAGATAGCAGAAGATGCCGCATCCTTCAACACCGTAATGGTCTCGATATCAGCTGGATTGATACTGTTGATGTCCATTGGGATATTATCCACCAGAACAAACGGAGCAGTGCTTCCGGAGAAAGAACTTAAACCACGAATGCTCATGTTCATTCCACCCCCGGGCTCTCCACCCGCATTTGAAACGGAGATATTAAGGTTGGGGACCAACCCCTGTAAAGCCTGCTGTGCATTGGCCACAGGGCGTGATTCGATATCTTTTGCAGTAACCGTGGAAATAGCCCCGGTCAAATCCACTTTCTTCTTGGTGCCATATCCAATTACAACCACCTCTCCCATATCACCAGTCCTGGTCATGGAAATGGTTAGATTGGATTCATTGGCGCCAACAGGAATATCCTGCGACTGATAGCCAACAAAAGAAACCGTCAATACCGTTTTCCCAGCGGGTGCAGCAATCTCAAACTTACCGTCTGAACGGGTGATGCTTGTTCCAGTCCCATTTTTCAAGGAAATGGTTGCACCGGCCAATGGTGAATTTGAGGTTGCGTCCAACACGGTTCCCGAAACTTTCTTTTGTGCCGAAACAGAAACAGAAAGTAGCAAGATTGCCGAAACCATGAGGCAATAAGCAAGAAGTTTTGTTTTTCTCATACTGCTATTTTTAATAGTGAAACATACCAGCTTGAATTTATTACACATTGTTTAATAATCCTATTGAACTGTTAAAATCGGGTTAAAACTGGAGAATATCTGTTTACCCCTCCAGAATTATAAGTGCTATTATATCTAGGTTGAAATCCTCAACAACTTTGGCGATAATAGGTGCTGGTGTACTGGTTCTTCAAAAATTGATTTAATTACATAGAACACAATATTACCAGACACATTTAAAGCCTCTTTTGAATCAATCCCATTGCAAAATAAAGTACAGGTGAAATAAGAAACTCCTGCATAGATGCCGCAATTTCTTTGGTTTTAACCGATACCATACCAAATACCCAATCATACAGACCAATACTTGTAATGATAAATAGCAAGGTAATATGGATAAGATGCCATAATTGAGACATCCACCTAGCATTTAGTTTCCCAAGATGCAAGGTTCCAATTATATATACGATTACGGTTGTACCGAATTTAATGATGTGTCTGGTTTTTCTGGGAATTGTGTAGGTATAGGATCTATCTGCGAACAGAGTATAAAATAGAGTGTAGAGGATCAGAATGCAAATCAGGCCTCCAATCCACCTATTTCTTTCAGATTTATACAACATGGTCTAGTTCTTTCTTGAAGGAAATCCCT
>Ga0222712_10002234_pt1 | contig 22518 bp, 21 predicted proteins | sample C33_657DmetaG_FD_165043 | JGI IMG/M metagenome (GOLD analysis project Ga0222712, IMG submission 165043) | Estuarine water microbial communities from San Francisco Bay, California, United States - C33_657D | ecosystem: Environmental > Aquatic > Marine > Unclassified | place: USA: California... | reverse complement strand
CCTGCCAGCATGGGCTCGGCCAGGCTGTAGGCCTGGGCAATGCCTGCTGGGCGATCCTGAATAAGCAGGGTCAGTCTCAGTCCAAGGCCACTGCCTTCGCCAAGCAGTCTTTGAAACGCGGGAGCGTCTTGCGCCGAGGTGATCAAGGCAATGTCGCGAACGCCCGCCTGCATCATTGCCGAGAGCGGGTAAAAAATCATCGGCCAGTCGTGCACGGCAAGCAGGTGCTTGTTGACTGCCAAAGTCATGGGCCGCAGTCTGCTGCCGCTTCCTCCTGCCATCAGAATGCCTTTCATGGTCAATCGGGAGTGGGTGGTGCGGCACGCCTGCGCAGTGCCTCATTCACCACGGGTTGCCACCAGTCGCGGTGCTCAAGGTACCACGACAGGGTTTCGCGCAGTCCCTGCCCAAAGTCGCGGCCTGCACGCCAGCCGCATTCCCGCTGGATTCGAGAGGAATCCATGGCATAGCGAAAGTCGTGGCCCGGGCGGTCTGCAACCGTGGTAATCAAGGCCTCACTGCTCTCCCTGCGGTCCAGCAATTCATCCGCATGTCGGCAGAGCTGGCGAACCAATTCCAAATTGCTCAGGGAGACAGCGCTGCTGATGGGGTAGATTGCGCCCCGGCTGCCCTTCATGGCGATTTGGTAAAGGCCGTCACAGAGATCATCCACATGCAGCCATTGGCGGATGTTGTCGCCGCGGCCATAAAGGGGGATTGGTTCTGAATGCAGAATCTTCAGCAGGCACAGGGGAATGAGTTTCTCGGGAAACTGGCGTGGGCCATAGATATTGCAGCAGCGAGCAATCATGGCGGGAATTCCATGGGTGTGGTGCCATGCCATCACGAGGTGATCTGCGGCCGCCTTGCTGGCGCTGTAGGGGGAGCGCGGCAGGCAGGGGCTCTGTTCGTTCCATGGCGGGTCTGCGGCCTGCAGTGAGCCGTGCACCTCATCGGTGGAGACTTGAATGAAGCGAAACGAGGCAAGCAGCGATGGGTGGCGCTGCAATGCAATCCTGCATTGTTCGAGCAGCACGGCGCTACCGATGATGTTGCTGTGAAGAAACGGCGCGCAATCCTCGATGGACCGATCGACATGGCTTTCCGCAGCAAGGTGAATCACCACCTCGGGGCGGTGTTTCAGCAGGCAGTCCTGCATTGCCGCCTGATCAGCCACATCTGCGTGAAGGAAGGTCACGCGCGGGTTTGCCATGACTGGCTCCAGGCCACGCAATGAGCCGGCGTAGGTGAGTTTGTCGATCACCACCAGCTTCATGCTGGCCTTCCGAAGAAGGAAGTTCAACAGATTGCCGCCGATGAACCCAGCGCCACCGGTGATCATCCAGGTTGCGTTTGTGCCGTCTTTTTCAGAGTGATGCTGCACCCTGCAAGCATGAGTGTCTCTGCCGCATCAGGCAATTCAGAAATCAGTCGGCCAGTCGCGCCCGGCAGGAATCGTGAATCTCCTGCAGGGTTTGATCCAAGTCACGGCTGATCCCCCACTGCGGATAGTGCGCCTGCATCTTGGCGAGATTGGAAATGTAGCAAATGTGGTCTCCCACCCGCGGTTGCTCCACATACTCATGCTGCATGGCGATGCCGGAGATGGCTTCAATGCGTGCGAAGGCTTCGAGAATGGAGATGGAGTTGGCGCGTCCGCCGCCAAGGTTGTAGACCTCGGCGCTACGAGGTGAGTCCACAAAGCACTCGATGAATCGGGCAACATCGCGACTGTGAATGTTATCGCGCACCTGCTTGCCCTTGTAGCCGAGGACACGATAAAGCCGGCGCTGTAGATTGCACTGCACCAAAAAACTGAGGAATCCGTGCAGCTCAACGCCGCTGTGATTTGGGCCGGTGAGGCAGCCCCCGCGCAACACGCAGGTGGGCATGCCAAAGTAGCGCCCGTATTCCTGCACCATTACATCTGCCGCCACCTTGGAGGCGCCGAACAGCGAATGCTTGCATTGGTCAATCCCGAAGTCCTCACTGATGCCCTCTGCGAGGGCGGCATCGGCGTAGTCCCAGCGTGTTGGGAGTTCGCGCATGGGAAGGCGATTGGGCCCGTCGCCGTAGACCTTGTTGGTGCTCATGTGCACGAATGGGGCCTGCGGGCAGTGCTGGCGAGCGGCCTCAAGCAGGTTGAGCGTGCCGCAGGCATTGACTTCAAAATCATCGAAGGGCCGACTGGCAGCGAGATCGTGGCTTGGCTGTGCAGCGGTGTGAACGATGGCATCAGGGCGCAGTTGGCGCAGAAGCTCGGCAATGCCCTCGCGGTTGCGGATGTCGAGATCCCGGTGCTCAAAACTTGCGTGGGCCTGCCTCAGCCGGCGCGTGTTCCAGCGAGTGTCGCCAGCGGGCCCGAAGAAATCGGCGCGCATGTTGTTGTCCACTCCGCAGACCCTCCAGCCCAGAGAGCAGAAGTGGCTGACGACCTCGGAGCCAATGAGGCCTGAGGATCCGGTCACAAGCAAGAGTGAAGTCGGCATGGGACGATGAGGCTGAATGTTGAGAAGGCGATGGTCTCAGGCTGATGGCCGGGTTTGCCGCCCTGCACGCAGTCGTCGCAGCAGGGGTTCCTCCACGAAGCGCCAAAGCAATAGACAAAGCAGGATGGAGATCACCGCGCAGGGCAGGACGAGGAGGGTGGTGGATGCGGAGGGGCTTGGCTTGAAGACGCGGTTCCATTCCCGCACCAAGGGCAGGAGAATGAGTGAATGTCCCAGGTAAATGGAATAGGAGGCCTTGCCGACAAGCAGCAGCGATCGGGGGGCCATCCAGTGCCCCGCGTCCGCACTGACTGCCGCGGCAATCAGCAGGGCAAACCCGCCGGCGGCCAGCAATCGGACTGCGAGATTCTGATCCATGCCTCCCGAGGCATCGAAGCGCACCAGCGCGGCGCTCAGGGCGATGCCTGCCACGAGCCAGCAGCCGCTGCGTTGCCAACGAGTCAGCGCCTGCCGCCGCAGCAGCATGGCTGCACCCACTCCAGCGGCAAAGGCGAGGTTGTGATTGTCACAGAGCATCCCGAGGACGCCTTGCGGGTGGAGGTTGGTTGCGCTGGCCACAAGTACCGCGCCCAGCCAGAGCAGGCCGAGAAGGGCAAAGACTTGCCGGCTCAGGATGATTCCCATCAGGAGCAGCAGGTAAAACAGCAGTTCATGGCTGAGGCTCCAGGCATTGGTGATCAAAGGATCTTGGGGTTTGGCAGGCCACAAAAGCAGAGACGCCACCAGTCTCGTCATGTTCAAGGCCTCGCCATTCCAGACCAGCAATGCCTGTTTGCTCAAGGTGGCCAGCCAAAGCAGGGGCAGAATCCGAATCAGGCGTCGCCGCAGGTAGGGACCCGCGCGCTGGGGATGGCCAAGATCCTGCTCGTGGCGCCAGAACAGAATAAAGCCGCTGAGCACAAAAAAGGAATCCACGCCCAGCTGCAGTCCATGATACCAGCCCAGCAACGGGGTCGCGCCAAGAATGCGCTCTGCAAACAGGCAGGCATGGTAGCAGACAATCAGGCATGCCGCCGCGGCGCGCATCATCTCCAAGCTCTGCAGATGGGCATTGGGCTTCAGGCTTGGCATGGGCTTTGAGGCAACAATGCACCTTGGCGGCGGCTTTTGGCAAGGGCCATTGCGCCCAAGCGGCGCAGCCTCAACCACCGCCGCTTTCCGGCGTTGACATCAAGCGCTGCGGCTTTGACTCTTGGTGGCTGTGATTTCCTCCGAGTCCAGAGGCGAGGCTGGGTGCAATGCCTGGCCGGGCCCACCGTGGCGATGGCTGCTTGCCCTGTTGCTGGGTTTTGCGGTTTCGCTGCTTTGGTTGAGGCTTGGCGGCGCCTGGCAGGCCGACCTTGGCGGCGATCCTGATGAGGCTGCCCATGCGGTGACCTCATTGATGCTGCGCGATTATTGGTTCCATGGTTGGGGCCACTCGCCGATGGAATTCGCAAAGGCGTTTGCCTCCGACTTTCCTCGCGTTGCCATGGGCCATTATCCGCCCTTTTATTACCTGAGCATGGCGCCAGCACTGAGCCTGGTGGACTCACCCCAGGCCTTCTGGTGGATGCAGGCACTGTGGATGACTGGCATGGCAGCGTTGACGGTCCTCTTCGCGCGGGAACTGGGCTTGCCTGTGGCAATGAGCCTCACCTTGGGGGCTCTCATGTTGCTGATGCCGCCCACCTTGAAGTGGTCTTCATTGGTGATGGCGGATCTGTTGCTTTGTGTGCTGCTCTGGTTGTCGCTGTGGCTCTGGGTGGGTTTCTTGCGTCGGACCACTGCAGGTAGGGCCCTTGGGTGGGGGTGTTGCGCTGCGGCCGCGATCCTTACCAAGGGCTCGGCCCTATCCCTGGTGCTGCTTCCTGTGGGCAGTGTATTGCTCTTGAGGCGTTGGAGCTTGTGGAGAAATTGGCGCTGGTGGCTTTGCGCTCTGCCTGTGCTTTGCCTAGCCATGCCTTGGATGTGGTGGAGTCGGGGCATGTCTGATGAGGGGATGACGGGGCTTTCGCCTACTGCCTTTTTGCAGCAGGCCCTTGTCTATTATCCGGGGACAGCCTTGCGGTCCTGGGGAGCGTGGCTTTGCCTGCTGGCCCTGTTGGGTTTGGGGAGGGTTGTGGTCAGGGCCCTGCGGGGTGGCTCGAATGAGCCTGCGGCGACGCTGCTCGCGGCGCTTGGTGGCATGCTGCTGGTTCTCGGACTTGTGCCGGTGGGCTTGACGGCGCGATATCTGCTGCCACTGCAACTGCCACTGTTGCTGTTTGCCGCTCTTGGTGCAGGAATGCTATCGCAGTTGTTGAGGCAGAGCCTGAGCCGGCATGCACCGCAGCTTGCCCTTGTGCTTCTGATGCTGGGCTGGGGCATGATTGCCTCACTGCCACGCAAGCAGGTTAGCGGTTTTGTCCGGGCGGTGGAAGTGGCTCAGACCCTTGACCCCGCAAGACCAAATCACCGGCGCTGTTGGTTGGTCAGCTCTGATCCCCGAGGCGAGGGCGCAGTGATCGCGGCAGCAGCTTTTGGCAGCAACAGGCGGCAGGATCACGGGCTGCAGGTGTTGCGCGGCAGCAAGGTGCTCAGCCGCAGCGACTGGATGGGGCGTGATTATCACTCGGCAGTGGATGATGCCGGGGCTTTGCTGAAGCTGCTCCAGCAGCTGGGAGTGGAGTTGGTGTTTTGCGACCAATCCCAGCCGCTATCCTGGAAGCGCCCGCATGATGTCCTTCTTCTCGAGGCCATGAAGAAGGGAGGGTGGATTTTAAGGCAGCAGCTGCCAATTCTTCGGCGTCCAGAGGAGGCAGCTGGCCAGCTGAGCCTTTACGAAAATCCGCAGTTCAGGCGCCAGGAGGTGGTTCGCTGAAGAGGTTGACGACCGGCTGTTCCGACCCGTGAACCGCCCTTTCACGGTGGCTCTGCCATGGTCTGGCAGGCTCCCAAAAAAAACTCCCGGAGGTTTCCCTCCGGGAGTCGTCTGTGAGCAGTGGGCTGTGTCCCCTTGGCTTAGAATGCCACGCTCAACTTCACGCCACCGAAGATCTCGGTATCGGTGGTGTTGTTGGAATGGCGGGTGTCCAGAGAGATGTTGTAGGCCACATACGGCACCAGGGTGGCGCTGTCCGTCAGCTTGATGGGAGCTGAGAGGGTAGGCAGCAGGTGGGTCAAGCCAGTGTTTTGAGTGCCTGGCAGGGTGTAATAGCTGCTGAAGCCATAGCCCATCTTGACGGCCGGCACCAAGCTCAACCAGGAGTTGATTTCAATCGGCAGGTCAGCACCCACTTCTGCATAGGCGGCACCAATGGTGAAGTCGTGGTAGAAGCCCGAGGTGAAGTTCACCGGACCGAGAGCTGCGGTCATGGTCAGACCGACTTCCTCGACGCCAGTCACATTCAGTTCGCCGCCGCCGGCAGGACCAAAGCGGGTGCTGCCCGAGAAGGTGTCGAAGAACTCGTAGTGGGTGTACACCAGGCCGAACTTGGCGAAGCCCGCGTCATAGTTGAGTGAGGCGGCGAGGTCGAGTTCAGAATAGTCAAGGGAGGTGTCTTCACCTTCGGCAGTGACAAGGGTATCCACAGTGGTGGTGTAGAGCGCACCAAAGCCCAAGGAGAGTTTTTCCGAGAGGGGCACGCTCAAATTGACACCAGTCCAAGTGGTGTTGTCAGCGAACCACAGACCACGGAAGTAGTAGCGGGTGTCGTAGCCGACATCGAGGGTGGCTCCGATGGTGTCAAAGAGTGCTCCGGAGGGCTCGACAGGGGCGGGTGCAGGCGCCTTTGGTGCCGTTCCGGCTTGGGCGTTCATGGCCAGGGAGGCCAGCAACGCCAGAGCTGAAGTGTGAAGCAGGGTGGTCAGTTTCATGGGTGTTTTGGTTTTGAGTTTGTCGTCGCCTGCGCCGGGAGAGGCAGGGTTCGCTGTTTTCAGAAGCAGGATTGGTGCCAAGTTTCCCCCTTATGTTTTTGTCCAGGTGTTCTCATTTTCAGAAGTGCAGGCTTGGGTCAGAATGAGCTTCGGCCCTTTGGCGAGGCGGACCGAGTTTCTGTGGCTGAAGGGCCTGTGATCTGTTGCGGGTCGCTGAAAAGTCCCGCGGATCGAGTGGGCTTGGTGGGCAAAAAAAAGCACCCGGCCTTGTGGGGCCGGGTGCCGAGTCGAGTGGCAGATGACTCTGCCAATCGAGGGGAATCTTAGAAGCTCACGCTGAGGCGAACACCACCGAAGATGTCAGCGTCTTCGCCGTTGAAGGCGTGGCGGCTGTCGAGGGAGATGTTGTAGGCCACATAGGGGGTCAGGGTGGCGCTGTCGGTCAGCTTGATCGGAGCGGAGATCGAAGGCAGGATGTGGGTGAGGCCACCGGTGCGACCCACGGTTGGCTCGGCGAAGTGATCCCAGCCATAGCCCATCTGCACCGCAGGAACCAGGCTCAGGAAGCTGGTGACTTCGATCGGGAAGTCAGCACCAATCTGGGCGTAGGAACCGCCAACGGTGAAGTTGTAGTACCAGCCGGCGCTGAGGTTGAGGCCGCCCAGAGAGGTGCTCAGGGTGGTGCCCACTTCATTGGCGCTGCTGACATCGAAGTCACCACCGCTGACTGCGCCAGCGGAGAAGCCGTCGAAGTACTGGTAGTTGGTGTAGTTGACACCAACCTTCGCACCGCCGAGGTCATAGGTCAGACCGGTGGTGAGGTTCAGCTCTGAGTATTCGTTGTCGCTGCCAGCTTCACCAGTGGCGGTGTTGTTTTCCACCGAGTGGATGTAGTTGGCGCCGACTCCGAGGCTGAGTTGCTCGGAAAGAGGCAGGTCGAGGTTCAAGCCGCTGGAGACAGTGTTGTCAGCACGGCTGAGACCGCGCCAGTAGTAGCGGGTGTCATAGCCGACGCTGGCGGAAGCGCCAAGGGTGTCGAACAAAGCTCCGGACGAGGCAGGAGCCGGGGCGGGAGCGGGGGCTTTGGCAGGGGTGCCGGCGAAGGCGTTCATGCCAGCGAAAGCGGCAAGAACGAGGGCCGACTTGGTGATGACGGAGGTCATGCTCTTCATGGGTGGGTTGGGGTCGGTTGTTGGGTTGAGTTGGGGACCGCCAGTCCGGGAGACAAAGCGGCCATCGTTAAGAACTAAGGCCATTGAGCTGCGATGCCAAGAAAGTTTTTCGAAAAACTTAGGGCATCCGAAGCATTTTTTCTTAAACTTGAGAATCCTTAATAACCGTTGATTTTCAGATGATTGCGTTTGATTTCCTCAAAGAATCTCGAAAATGGCCTCCACCTCGACTGCCGCGCCAGTGGGCAATTGGGCAAATCCCAGAGCGCTGCGGGCGTGGAAGCCGTCGCCGTCCTTGCCAAAAATTTGATGCAGAAGGTCGGAGCAGCCGTTGATGACGAGGTGTTGGTCGCTGTACTCGAGGGTCGAATTGACGCAGCCAAGGACCTTGATCACGCGCAGGCCGTCGAGGCTGCCGTGCGTCTGCCAAACGGAGCGCAGCAGTTTGATCGCGCACTGTTTGGCGGCCTCGTAACCTTGTTCGGTGGTGAGGTCAGCTCCCAGCTTGCCTTTCATGTCACTGACATGGCCAGAGGTGAGCAGTTGATTGCCACTGCGAATGCAGAGGTTGAGATAACCAGGGGCTTGGGTGGCAAAGGTCAGGCCGAGGGCTTCGGCGCGGGCTTGGTTGGACATGGAGGGTTGGGGTTGAGGTTGAGGTGAGTCTCTATGAAGGTGCACAACTGCCTTGTCAAAGCTGGATGCCGATCCATTTGAGCAGGCGCAGGGTGAGCAGGTAGAGAAGGAAGGTCATTAGCGCGCCGCAGATCATCGCGGGCCACACTCCACCACAGTGGCGAATGAGCTGTGGCATGAGCAGGAACATGGGAAGCGTGGGCAGCACCATCCAAAAGGTTCCAAAAGCATGGCGCCCAATGAGTGAGGAGTCTTTGGTTTCGAGGTATAGCCAAACGAAGGCCAGCAGTGAGGTCAGGGGCAGGGAATGGATGATGCTGGCGGCGGTGTTGTTGCGCTTGGCGACTTCGGTGACGGCGGCAATGGTCAGCGCGCTGATGAGGGTTTTGATCAAAAAAGCGCTCATGGATGCGAAGGGTCTCGCTGCTCGTGAAGCAGTTCAGCCAGCAATGCAGGCAGACCTGCGGTACCGTGGAGTTGATAAGTTGCCGGTGGGTGCTCCTGTTCGTTCTTGGTGCCCAGAATTCGGATGCTGCAGGGCAGGCCAGCGTTTCTGCCCATGACGATGTCGCGTGGAGCATCGCCGATGACCAAGCTGCGATTGAGGTCAATGCCGCACTCCTCAGCAGCCTGCAGGAGCATTTCCGGTGAGGGCTTGCGACAAGTGCAGTCAGGGCTGCTTTGCAGACAGGTGCAGGCCTTCACGCAGTCGAATGCAGCGCCGTGGATGCGCAGATGATCCTGCATCCGTTGGTGGATTTCCTCCAATTGCGCAGCGCTCATCAAGCCCTTGCCAACACCCTGCTGGCTGGTCGCAAGGACCGTGAGATAACCTCTCTGGCGGCAGAGCTTCAGTGCTTCAATGATGCCCTCGTTGAAGGTGAACTGCTCCCAGGAAAGCACATAGCTTCCCGGCCCTGGGCAGGCGTTGACGACGCCGTCGCGGTCAAAAAATACCGCTGGCCTCAGGCCGTTGGGGCGGGGGCTTGGGCCGTTGGGGTCGGGTTGCCAGTGATGCACAGGTTGTCTCCTACGCTGAGAACCTTGAGGTTTTCAAGGGCAACTGAATGGGGCAACTCATACCCAAGCGCTGGCATGCCGGCCGAACCGCAGAGGGTGGGAGCGATGTACCAGACCACCTCGTCAACCAAGCCCTCAGCAAAGGCCTGGCCCAAGATCTGGGAACCTCCTTCAATGAGAACGGTGAGCACTTCGCGCCTGCCCAATTCCAACAGGGCTTCGCGCAGGCTGGGACCGTTGAGGACCAGAGTGCGGTCCCGGTGCTCATCGTTGAACAGATGCAGTTCTGCCGGTAGCTTGCCGCTGCGGCTCAGAATGACGCGCAGGGGCTGGCGCTTGTGGGCATTGAGCCCTTCGCGAATGGTCAGGCGAGGGTTGTCGGCGCGCGCTGTGCCGGCGCCGATGAGAATGGCGTCCACTCGGGGCCGCAGACGGCGGGCATGGGCGCGAGCAGCTTCGCTGGTCACCCATTGCCCTTCGCCTGCCGGGCGGGTAATGCGTCCGTCCAGGCTTTGACCTACCTTGGCAATCACATGCGGCAGGCCGCTTTGAATCCACTTGGAAAAGGGGCGAATGATCTCGCTGCATTCCTGCTGCAGCACGCCGCTGGTGACCGAGATGCCGGCAATGTTGAGGATTTCCCGAGCGCGCCCGGCATGTTTGGGGTTGGGGTCATTGGCACCCCAGACCACACGGCGTATGCCCGAGTTCTTGATGGCCTCAGTGCAGGGGCCGGTGCGCCCGCTGCTGCTGCAGGGCTCCAAAGTGACAAACAAGGTGGCGCCAGGCAAGAGCTTGGGATGATTGGCCTGGGCATCGCGAATCGCCTCGATCTCGGCGTGGGCCGAGCCTGCCTTGTGGTGGTAGCCCTGACCGATGACTTTGTCGTTTTGCACCACAACCGCGCCTACGGGTGGATTCGGGCTGGTGAGGCCAATGCCTCGTTTGGCCTGATCGAGTGCCAGATGCATCCAGCGCGAGTCGGGAGAGGATGAACTGGGTTGGGGCATGAGGGAGTTGGGTCGGTGGCCACATTGGCCAGAGCCCATTAGGTTAACATCCCGATCCGTTTTGCAAGGCTGTTGTGCCGAAGGCGCAGACTTCGTTTTTATTGCTGCAAAGCCGCAGCAGGCGCAGGTCGCTGCAGAGCGCTGCGGCCTCCTGCTTGAAACGCTCCAACAGGCCATATTCGGCGTGGCCCCTGAACTTGAAGGTCACGACAAAGCGGCGCATCCAGCCCTTTTGAAGCCAGTGCACCAGCAGATCCATGCTGCGCTGGGGTTCGGCGATCACATCGCAAAGCAACCAGTCCACGGGTGTTGGTGGCGCATGACTGAAGGCGTCGCCTGGCTCAAAGCGCAGGCGGGGGTGGGCCATCAAATCCTCGCGCAGTGGGCTGCGGTCCACTGCGGTCACCCAGGCGCCTGACTTCAGGGCAATGTGAGTCCAACTGCCCGGTGCAGCCCCAAGGTCCACACAATGCTCACCCCGCTGGATTTTGCAGTGCAACCGATCGAGGCTCTCGACCAATTTGGCAAAGGCACGCGAGGGCGCCTGTTTGTCCTCTGCGGGTGCGATCCACCCCCCAGGCCAGGGCGACAGGAGGCTGCGTTGGTCGTCGCAAAGCTTCGGGCTTGCGGCGCTGATCCACCCCTCGTCGGGGCCCAGCAGCAGGCCCTGCAGGATTCCCGCCTCAGGAGCGGGAGCCTGCCGCTGCAGGGGCAGACGGCAACGCCGTCTTTTTTTGAGCAACTCGCGCAGGGCATCGGCGATGAGTTCGCAGCGGTGCAACCCGGCCCGCCCTTCGCCGTACATCGGCCAGAGATGCAGTTGCCAAGGGCTTTGGTCGTCGAGTTGTTGCAGCAGATGCTGACAGAGTCCCTCGGCCCAAAGGCGGATGGAGGCTTGGTGAATCGGCTGTGCCTGCGGCAGGCTCTGTCGGCAAAAGGCCAGTAGCGCGCGCGGGGGCAGCGACTCGCACTGCAACAAGCCGTTGCCGGCATCGCTGGCTGCCAGACCCTGTGCGGCAAGTTCCTCGATCAGGAATTGCCCATCTCCGGCGGTTGGAATCAGCAGTGTCATGCGGCAGCGATGCGGCGCAGCCACGGCGCGGCCTCCTCAAGGGCCGGCAGTTGTGCAAAGACCTCGATGAGGCGTTGCAAGGCGCAGGGAATGTGGCTGGCGAAATCCGGTTTGCCCAGGTTGATCGAGAGATTGGCATAGGCGCCAAGAGCCTGCGCCAGGCGCTGGGCGGCGCACTGCAGAAACTCCGCGCGCAGTGAGGCCAGGTCGCGCTGCAGCAGACCGGCGTGGAATTCGAGCAACTCCTCGCGTTGCTCCTGCGCGATCTCCACATAGGGGTCGAAGAGCAGCGAGGCCAGGTCATATCCCGGCAACCCAAGACGCAATCCCTGATGATCAATGAGCCAGCATTGACCGCGGGCGAGCATCACATTGCGGCTTTGAAAATCGCGGTGAATCAGGCTGCGCGCCTGCTTGGCAAGATGCGTGCGCAGCCAGGCAAAACCCTCACCGAGGCAGGAGGGCAGCTCACCTTGCAGGCGCAGGTGACTGCGCAGGAAGTGGGTGCAAAAATACTCCTGCTCCCAGAGATAGAGCTTCTCATCAAAGGGCGGCTCAAGCTGGGCCAGTGTGCCGGCATCCAGCTGAGCCTCGCTGCAGCGATGCAGGGCCGCCACCTGGGTCAGGGCATCGCGGTAAAGCGGCGCGCGCCTGTCCCAGGGCTCGGCGCGGTGGTGATGCAGGTCCTCGTTGCCCAAGTCCTGCAACCAGATGGCGAGGCGCTGCGTGTCGAAGGCGTGAATGTTGGGCACCCGCACGCCGAGTCGTTGCAGGGTGTCGGTGGCGCTGACGAACCGAGAGTTGTCTGGGCGCGCCAGCGTGTAGAGCATGAGCACCAGACGGAAGTCTGCTCCCTGCGTTGCCGCCCAACTCAGGCGAAAGTAGCGTCGATCCGAGCCGCCACCGCAAAGCTCCTCGACCTCGCAGGCGCGGCCCTCAAGGGCGGGGAAGTGCTGCAGACTCCAAGCGATGAGGTCCTGCGGCGTGGGCGAGGGGTTGGACATGGCAGCGGTGGAAATGATGCGGGACTCCGCCCTCAGGGCAGGCGCAGTCGGCGCAGAAGCAGGGCAAGCACAAAGCAAAGCCCCTGAGCCAGCACCATGCAAGGGCCGGTGGCAGCATCGATGAAAAAGCTCAGGTAAATGCCCAGGGTGCTGGCGATGGCGGCACTGGCTGCGGCCACCACAAGTGCGGATCCCATGTTCTTGCACAACAACAGCGCCGTGCATCCCGGAGTGATGAGCATGGCCACCACCAGCAAGATGCCCACCGCTTGCATGGCCGCCACACTCAGGGCGCCGAGGGTGGCCAACAGCAGGAGGTTCAGCAGGCGGCAGTTCAGGCCGATGGCCTGCGCGCCAATCGGATCGAAGCAGAACAAAGTCAGATCGCGCCGTCTGCCCAGCACCACCAGCAGACTCAGGCAGGAGGCCACGATGGTTTGCCCGCGTGCGCTGGCCTCGATGCCGAGGATGTTGCCAAAGAGAATGTGGCTGAGGTGCAGCTCGCTGTCGCTGCGGCTGTAGAGCACCAAGCCCAGGGCAAACAGGGCGCTGAAGGCAATGCCCATGGCGGTGTCCTCCTTGGTGCTGCTGCTTCTGGTGATCCACTGCGAGAGGCTGGAGCAGGCCAGTGCCGCCGCCAATGCCCCAAGCGCCAGGGGCATGCCCAGCAGATGAGCAATCACGATGCCAGGCAGCGCCGCATGGGAGATGGCGTCGCCCATCAGCGACCAGCCCTTGAGGACCAAAAAGCAGGAGAACACCGCGCAGGTCACCGACACCAGGGCTCCGAGCCAAAAGGCCTCGACCATGAAGGGGTGGGAGAATGGCTCGCTCCAGTTCATGCGGCTGGGGCGTTGTGTTGGCGGCTTGTCCACCAACGGGCCAGCAGGCCGCGACGCGGGCCAAACATCAGGGCGGCAAAAAAGACCAGCGACTGCAGCAGCACGATGCATCCGCCTGTGCTGGCATTGATCCCATGACTCAGCCAGGTGCCAAGCACACCGCAGATCGCGGCGCTGCCAGCGGCCAGCCACAACATGAGGGAGAAGCGATCGGTAAGCAGCCGAGCCGTGGCTCCGGGGGTCATCAGCATGGCCACCACCAGACAGGCGCCCACGGCCTGCAGGGCCGCCACCGTTGTGGCGGAGACCAAGGCCAGGAGCAGCCATTGCAGGCGGGCGGTGTTCAGGCCGCAGGCCGCGGCTTGGATGGGATCAAAGGCACAGAGAAACAGATCGCGCCAGCGCAGCAGAATCAGGCTGAGGCTGGCGCCGGCGATCCAGCAGACCTGCAGCAGATCCTGGCGTGAGATGGTCAGCAGGTTGCCCAGGATGATGCCGCGCAGGCTCATCGGGCTGGGAAATTTGGAGAGCAGCAACAGGCCGAGGGCAAAGTAGCCCGTGAAGACCACGCCGATGATGGCATCGCGCCTCAGCAGGCTGCGGCGCTCCAGCCAGCTCATGTTCAGGGCGGCGAGCATGGCGGCCGCGAAGGCGCCCAGCGAAAAGGGCAGGCCCAGAATCCAGGCCAGGGCCACGCCGGGCACCACGGCATGGGAGAGCGCGTCTCCCATCAGCGACCAGCCCTTGAGGATGATGAAGCAGGACAGCAGGCCACAGGCCGCGCCAACCAGGCCTGCCGCCAGCATGGCGCGCAGCAGATAATCGTAGTGCAGCGGCTCAAGCCACAGGCTCATGAACCGGCCTCCTCCTCGCGCTTCTGCACCAATTGTTCGCGGCCCTGTCGGTCGCGGTACTCGAGGTGGCCGCCACGCCCAAACACCAGCGGGCGTTCGTCGTCAGTGAGCAGCTTGACGGTCTTGCCGTCATGGTCCTCGATGGTGCTGCTCTCAAAGTGAAATTGGCGCAGCACACCGCCAAAGGCGCATTTGAGGTTGGACTCGGTGAAGACCTCCTCGAGTGGGCCGGCGGCCAACACGCTGCGGCGGATCAGCACCACCTGATCGCAAAACTCCGGCACGCTGCCGAGGTTGTGGGTGGAGACCAGCACCAGCGCGCCTTCGCTGCGCAACTGACGCAGCAGGGTGATGATGGCCTCTTCGCTGGTGACATCCACGCCGGTGAAGGGCTCATCGAGCAAAATGATCGGCGCCTGCTGCGCCAGCGCGCGGGCCAGAAAGACGCGCTTTTTCTGCCCGCCTGAGAGCTCGCCAATCTGGCGGTGCTGCAGGTCCAGAAGCCCCACCTTCTCCAGGCATTGGGTGACGATGCGTTGATCCTCGCGGCTGGCGATGCGCAGGAGATTCATGTGGCCGTAGCGGCCCATCATCACGACGCTGCGCACATTGACCGGGAAGCTCCAGTCCACCTCCTCGTTTTGGGGCACATAGGCCACGCGGCTGTGGGCGCGGGCGCTGGCGATGTCCTCATCGTTGATGCGGATGCTGCCGCGCGAGGGGCGCACAAAGCCCATCAGCGCCTTGAGCAGGGTGCTCTTGCCGCTGCCGTTGATGCCCACCAACGCGGCGATGCAGCCGCCCTGCAGGCGGAAGCTGGCGTCGTCGAGCGCCAGGTGCCCATTGGGATAGGTCACCGAGAGGTGCGAGACTTCGATGCTGGTGGGGGTGCTGGGCATGGCAGGCACAGAAGACTACGATGCGCAGATTTGAGCGGTAAAAAAGCAAATCCTCAGTCTTGGCATTTGCTGCGCGCATTTTGAGCGCTTGAGGCACTGAGGGCCTGAGGACCAAGGGCTTGGGAGGGAGGGGCTGCAGCCCTGGCTTGCGCGCGCTGCGCCCGAGGTCATCTTGCCATTCATGCTGCGCCCCCTGGTCCTCCTTGTTCTGCTGCCCACGGCAGCCTTGCGCGCCGCTGCGCCCGTGTCTGCGCCAGCGGCGGATTTTGCCAAGCTCTGTGCGCCCTGCCACGGCGCCCGCGGCGAGGGACGCGAGGACCTGCGCACGCCCTCCATCGCCAATGAGCCCTGGTGGTATGTGAAGACGCAGTTGGGCAATTTTCATGAGGGCCGGCGCGGCGTGCATGCGCTGCAGGATCCCCAGGGGGCCTTGATGGCTGCCGTGGCCAAGGGGCTGCAACCCGCCCAGATCGAGGCCTTGGCGCGGTTTGTCGAGAGTCTGCCGCTGGTGCCCCCGAGCAAACGCAGCGTGGATGGCGCAGATGTGGCGCGCGGTCAGGAGTTGTTTTATGAGCGCTGCATGGAGTGTCACCGCTACAACGCCAGTGGCGAAATGGCCTTTGGCAGTCCGCCCCTGGTGGGGCGGCAGGGCTGGTACCTGCTGGAGCAGTTGCGCAAGTTCAAGGCCCGCCACCGCGGCGCCGAGAAGGGCGATGAAAAGGGAGCCAAGATGGTCAACATGGCCACGCTCTTCATTGCCGACGAGCAGGCCATGCGCAATGTGGTGGGCTACATCCTCACCCTCAACCCTGAGCCAGCGCCGCGCGTTGAGGCGCCCTTCGATCTGCCCTCAGCCGGGGCAAACAACGACCCCGCCAGCTCCCCGGCATCAAGGCCCTGAGTGCGCCTCAAGGAACGGGGAAATGCGGGCTTGAGTGCGACCCTCTTCTGCGTGATGGGCTTGCCTGATGCGCAAGATCAGGCTCAGCCTCATTGCCGCCCTCAGCGCCGATGGTTTCATCTCGCGAGGGCGCGGGGTGCCTTGGCATTTGCCCGCCGACCAGGCCTTCTTCCGCAGGGTGCTGGCCGCTCATGAGTGGCTCTTGGTGGGCGCGCAGACCTTTGCCGAGATGCAGGGCTGCTTTGGGTCTGCGCAGCAGGTGCTGGTCCTGGGTCAACGCGCCTTGCCGTCATGGGCCGGGCCACAGTGCCTTGCCGTGGCCTCGGTGACCGAGGCCATGGAGCGGGTGGCGGCGGCTTGTGGGCAGGAGCTGCTTTGCCTCGGCGGTGCCATGACCTATGCGGCTGCCCTGCCGCTGGCCTCGCAGTTGTGGCTGACGCGGGTGGACGCGGCCTTGGGCTCCGGCTTGGCCTTTCCTCCCCTGGGCGCAGATTGGCAGCGGCAATCCAGCAGGCCGCATGCCGCCGATGCTCAACATGCCCATGCCATGAACTTCGAGCATTGGATCAGAGAGACTTGATTGTGCCCGGGGATGCACTCAGGCTGAGGCTTCATGAGTAGCAGCTTTGTCCTCACCTGTCTTGCCGTCGGTATGGTGGCCGGCATGGTGGCGGCCCTCTGTGGCGTGGGCGGTGGTGTGGTGATGGTGCCCGCCTTTGTGGCCCTGCTGGCCCTGCCGCAGAAAACCGCCATCGCCACCAGTCTTGCCATCATCATCCCCACGGCCTGCATGGCCACTCTGCAAAATGCCCGCGCCGGTTTGGTGGACTGGCGAGTGGCCCTGCTCACCGCGCTTTCCGCCTCTGCGGTGGCGTATTTTGGTGCGGACTGGATGCGCAGCCTCAGCAATGTCACCCTGACCCGGGTGTTTGGCGCCGTGCTCTTCATCATGAGCCTGCGCATGTTGCTTTGGGGCAAGGCCTGAGGCGGCAAGCTGCGCACAAGTGGCAAGGCCTGGTGGGGCGGTGAATCCTGATCGCTGAGGCCACAGCGCAGCAATGCCCAATCAAGCGGTCTGCAATGCAGACAACCGCAAGAGCGCTGCGCAGTACTGCCACAGACTCCACGAGGTCAGGGAGAGATGCCCCTGTGCCTACTCGATTTGGATGGGTCGGATCAGTTGGATGCCGCCTGTGTTGGATTTGCCTTGGATGGGGCTGTTGGCTCGGCTGAACTGGCCAGCGCCAATGTTGGTGTCCAGGGGCGATGCGGGCAGACGCAGCACTCCCTTGAAGGTGTTGGTAAACAGGCCCTGAGTCACGCTGCCGCTGAAAATGCCGGTGGCTGGCGCATAGGTCAGTCTCCAGGTCAGGCCAATGTCGTCGAGGGGAGCAAAGCGGTTGGTGGCGCTGTCGAGTTTGATGGCGCGGTCAAAAAGATCTGCGCTCGCGCCGCTGGTGAGGTTGTGATGCAAAAAGACCAGGGGGTTGGGATTCTCTGGTGAGATGCCCATGAGCAACCTCAGCGGCAGTGTTGTCAGATTTGGCGTCAGCCATGGGTCAATGGAGAGCGCACAGTGCAGCGGGCCGTAGCCGTTGACATAGCTGCTGTCGGCGGCGTTTGCGCTCTTGCGCAGGGTCACTGTGCTGCGCGCGAGACGACGGCCCTGAAGTGGCGGCAGGGCCGCAAGATTGGGCGAGAGCGTCATGGAGAACTGCCCTGCAAGTGACGAGTCCACCCGCTTGTGGTGCTGGACAAAGAGCCGGTAGCCCGGGTCGGCGCTGATGTCGGCGGCCAGCGAAGCGGTGAAGCTGCTGCCGTCGCCCAAAGTGCCGGAGATTTTCATCCCGCCGTTGCGATCGACGCTGGCGTTGCCGTAACCGAAGCCGCCAGGGGCATCGTTGCCTGAGGGAGTGCTGCCGTCTGAGGCCATGACACCGGGCTCCAACAGCAGGGTGTGCTGGCCGGCGTGGGTGATGGTCCCTGCATTGGCCTCAAGCAGTCGCAAGCCGCTGAAGGCATGTTCCGCTGCTCCCTTGGCGATCACGCCCTCAATCCGTCCGCTGCGGCGCAGAGTCAGAGACTTGAGGTGCAGGGCACCTGGTGTGGGCGCACTGGCTGTCGCAGAGACGAAATCGCCGCTGCCGTCCAACTCAAGCCCACCGGCAAAGGAGAGGGCTGTTGTGCTGGGATTGAGGTGGCTGATCAGGCTGGCGGTGAAGGAGAGTCTCAGCGCGGGGGCTGCGAGGCTGCCTGTGTTCTTGATGCTGGTGCAGGCAATCTTGATCAGGCCCAGGGGATGATGCGGCTCAGCGGAATCGAAAATCAGCGCCTCGTGGTTGCTGCCAAAACCCTCAACGGTGAGCGTTGCTGGCACGGCGATGGGCAGGTAGAAACGGCTGACCCCCTTGCTCAGTGTGATGGGGTAATTGCCGGCTGGTGAAAGCGGATTGGCTTTGCAGCTCGCCACTGGTGCCGTGGTCCATTGCGCGTCTGCCATCTCGACCTGATTTCCCAGGGCATTGTGCAAGGCGTAGTCGAAGGGTGGGTTGTCTTTCATGACCCTGCGCTGCTTGGGGTTGGCGACCACCCAGAGCGGCGCCTGCTTGATCACCAGACTGCCTTTCAGGTTGGGTTTGCCAGCGTCAGTTCCTCCCAGAGTGGCAATGACCGGATAGGTCCCCGGCTCACTGACAGAGGGCATTGGTGCTCCGCCGGCGCTGTAAGTCAGGGTGGCATTGCCGCCCACAGAAAGCCCAACCACCTCCGCACTCTTGCTGCTGCCGTCGTAGAGGTGCGTCAGATTGATCAGCGTGGGCTTGGTCGCGGCGATCACATTGACCTTGAGAAAAACATACTTCGCGGAATTGAAGCGGATGTCCCCCGCCTGAGAAGCTCGAAGGGTGACCAGACCGGCAGCAGCGCCAGGAGTCAGCAGGTAGCCGTCGGCGGCGTTGCCGCTCAGGTTGGCTGCGGTTCCTTCGCTGCGCTCCAACAAAACGGGCAGGCCGGCGCTGGAGTAGGCATGGATCTTGACTGGACTCTGGCCGATGTAGAGGGTGCTGGGGCCAACGATGCTCAGTGTTTGCGTCAGTGGCGCCTGATTGTGGCATTGGCCGCTGAGATGAAAAAGATACTGAGGCGTAGCGCTGTCATCGGTGCTCAATACCCAATCCTGACGACGGAAGATCCCGGGATAAAGCGCGGGCTTGAACTCAAGAGTCACGGTGGCGCTGGCCGCCGGATCAAGGCTGGCTGGCAGGCCGCTGATGAGGAACTCCGACGAGGTGGACAGGTTGCTCAGTGCGATGGCGGTGCTGCCCTGATTGGTCAGGGTCAGAGTGCGCAGCAGGCTTTGCCCAGGCGAGGTGCCGCCAAAATACAACGAGTCCTCCAGGGATAGCATTTGATTGTCCTCGTCCCTGATCACCAGGTTGGGCTCGACGACCACAAGGCTGAAATCGCGGCTTGCGGTCTGGCTGGCGGCGTCCGTGATCTGCACGGTGAAGTTGTAGGTGTTCGCCGCTGCCGAGACGGTTCCGCTGATCAGGCCAGTGTTGGGGTTGAGACTGAGCCCCGCTGGCAGGCTGCTGCCCGGCGCAGTGGCATAGCCGTAAGGCGCGCTGCCGCCTGCCGCTTCGAGGTCGGCGGAGAAGGCGTGACCGCGCAGGGTGCTGCCCAAGTCTGCTGCGGTGCTCAGGCCAAGCACAGAAAGGGTGAAGGTCTTGCTGGCCATCAGCGGCGGTGTGGTGCTGGTCTCCACATTGACCACGAAGCTGTAGTTGCCAGGCTGGGTGGGCGTGCCGCTGAGCAAGCCAGAGCTGGAATTCAGGCTCAGGCCCTGTGGCAACGAACTGCCCGCGCCCAGATCCCAGTAGAGGCTGCCTGAGGTTCCCGAGGTCTGCAGGGTTTGGGAGTAAGGCTGATCGCCTTTGGCCAAGGGCAGGGCTGCGTTGGTGCTGATGATCGGGTTGATGGTCAAACTGACGGTCTGGTTGGCAGTGGCGGAGGCATTGTCAGTGACGCGTACCGTGAAGCTGTAGATTCCCGCCGATGAGGGAGTGCCGTTGAGAGCCCCTGATGAATTCAAGGTCAGTCCAGAGGGCAAAACGCCTGCTGGTTGGCTCCAAGAATAGGGGGTGGTGCCGCCACTGGCACTGAAACCGTACGAATAGGCTGCGTTCACGGTGCCAGCCGTTGCCGTGGCCGCCGAGGTGATGCTCAGTGGTGGTGCCTGCACCGTGACCGTGGCAATATCCGAATCCGTGATGAACTCAATGGTCTCATAGGTGTAGATGACCTTCACCCGGTAGCGTTTGTTGGTTGAGAGGGTTGGCGTGGTGTAAGTGGAAGAGGTCGCAGTGGCGATCAGGTTCTCGGAGTTGTTGGGCTGGACCTCATACCATCTGTAACTCACGGCGCCTGCAGCGCTGGCCGTGACGCTCAGTCTTGCGGTCTCGCCCGATGCGATGCTTTGCGACTGAGGCTGGGCACTGATGCTGGGCTTTGCGGCGGCAATCACCGTGAACGACCCGTTGGTGGAATAGCGCGCGCCGTCCCTCGCCGTGATGGTCACTGCCGTTTTTGTCTGGGCAGTGGCGGTTCCACTGAGGGTGGCCGTTTGCCAGTTGCCTGTCAGGGTCAGCCCCGACACCGAGGGGCTCATGGTCCATGTCGGAGCGCCGTGAGAAGTGCCTGAGATGGCGAGACCCGCACTGGTGGAACTGCCCACCACGAATACGAGCTTACTGTCCTGCCGCGGTGCGGTCTGCACCACAGAGGTGGCCCCAGCCACACTATCGTAGGCGCCCAGCCCAACGGCGGTGGCCACCACAGCCTTTGCCGCCTCAAGGGCGCCGGCAGAGGCAGCGAGGTTGAGTTCGGGCACCAGTGCCTGTGCCGTGGCTCCGCCGCGCTGGAAGAGCATAAGCAGGGAGGTGGCGCGCTTGAGTTGGCGTTTGAGGCGGGTCAGCAGCGGTTGTGCGTTCATGGAGTCGGGGACGGTTGGTTTGATGATGGAAAGTTCGCGCTTAGTTGCAGCCGCAGCCGCCTCCACCCACGCCGCCACCGCCAAAGGTGGACTCGCGTGAGAAATAGCTGTGCTGCAGCATGGCCAGCAGCAGGGGCTCGCGATCTGGCAGCATCAGGCGATTGGCCAGGTGGCCGCGCTGGTATTGCTTGACGCGCACCAGCTTGGGGTTGCTGCAGCTGGAGAGCATCAGCACCGCAGAGGCAATGACGAAGACAAGGGCGGTTTTCATGCGGCGGCTTGAATCAGGTGTTGTTCGAATCGGGGAGTGAAATGCAGGCCGCTGTCGTCCTGCAGGCAGGCCTCGATGCCGGGTGTGGCTCGGGCGAAGTGCAGGCCCTCATCGCGGCCCAGCACCACCAAGGCAGTGGAGACAATGCCGGCCAGTAGGGCATTGGCAGCCAGCACAGTGACGGCATGCAGTGGCTTGGCGCAGGGCCAGCCGCTGCGCGGGTCGAGGATGTGGCCGTAGCGCTTGCCCTCGCATTCAAAGAAGCGGGTGTAGTTGCCCGAGGCACAAACGGCAATGCCACTGGCGGCGACACCCGCAACGCAGCGTTGGGGATCGCGGCCGTCCTGCAGGCCCACATGCCAGAAGGGTTGTCTGCCATTGCCGCCCAGGGCCATGATGTCGCGCCCCAGATCCACAAGGCAATCGCTGAGGCCGTGGCGCTTGGCGATTGCTGTCACCTGATCCACGGCGTACTCCTTGCCAAAGCCGCCAAAGTCCAATCCCATGCCGGCCTTGGGTAAAAAGACAGCCCCGGGACGGCGCTTGATGAGGCTCCAATCGCAAAGGCTTTTGGCCTTCTCAATCTCTGCGGCGCTCGGCAGTTGCGCGTGCTGGCGTTGCCAGTCCCAGAGCAGGATCAGGGGCAGGGCAGTGGCATCCAAAATACCGCGGGTAAACTCGTGCATGGCGGCGGCGCGGTCGAGCATGGCTTCCATCGCACGGTCCACCGCCACCCAGTCGCGGCCGGCCGCAGCGTTGATTTGGCTCAACATGGAGCTGGGACGAAAGCGTGAGAACTGCGCTTCAAACTGCTCCAGCCAGCCCAGAGCCTCGTTTAGAAACTGCAGGCTATTTTGCTCACTCAGCCCGCGCCATTGCAGGCTGCACTGCGTGCCCAAGGCCTTGAACTCCACACGGCAGACTCCGTTGGCATCGGGCTGGATGCGCAGGGGGGATGCTGTCGTTGCGCTCATGGCTCAGAAGATGAGGTTGAGCCCGAGCGTCCACATGGTGGCGGTGGCATAGGCTGCGGCTGGAGCGGGATGCGAGCCGATGCCGTTCATGTCGTACTGCTCGAAGGCCAGTGAGAGCACGGCTCGCTTGCCCAGGTAGGCGCGGGCCTTGAGGCCCAGACTGAGAGTTGCCATGGAAGAAAGCCGGTAGTCGGCGCTGTAGACATCACCGGATCCGTCGGGGCTGATCCTGGGGTTTTCGATGCCCGCCTCATTGAGGCTGCGGTAGTAGAAGTCTGCGGCGGTTTGGGTGTAGAAACGAGCGTAGGGAGTAAGATCAAAGTGTTGGCCCAGGCCCTGCCGCCATTCCAGTTGGGTGGTCTGTGAGTAGACTCCGTTGCTATCTCCACCCAGGCGCAGGCTGAGGTCGGCAGCGCCGTTGAGCGAAGCAACAAAGCGCGTCAACTGGGCTTGAATGACCGCCCTTGTCTTGTCGCGCGGGCGGTTTTCGCGGTAGAGCAGATCGACCGGAAAGGTGAATGCTCCT
>Ga0222712_10002232_pt1 | contig 22519 bp, 27 predicted proteins | sample C33_657DmetaG_FD_165043 | JGI IMG/M metagenome (GOLD analysis project Ga0222712, IMG submission 165043) | Estuarine water microbial communities from San Francisco Bay, California, United States - C33_657D | ecosystem: Environmental > Aquatic > Marine > Unclassified | place: USA: California... | reverse complement strand
ACAACGCCTTCACAGGTGGTGCTACAGCAGGTGGCGACGGCGTTGCTTTGATCAGCACAGCTCACCCTATCGTCAGCGGTACATTCAGCAACCAATTGGCTACAGCCGCCAATCTGTCACAGACATCTCTCGAACAGATGTTGATCCAGATTCGTCAAGCTGTGGACAACAATGGTAAGAAGATTCGCCTTGTGCCCCGCCAATTGGTGGTCGCCCCCGGCAACGTCTTCCAAGCTGAAGTTCTCTTGAAATCCGTCTTGCGCGCAGGTAATGCAAACAACGACATCAACCCTGTCAAGTCCATCGGTTTGTTGGACGAAGGCGCGGCTGTGTTGTCACGTTTGACCAATGCGTCAGCATTCTGGGTACAGACCGACGCTCCTGAAGGCATGAAGCTCATGATGCGTCGTAAGCTCGAGAAGACCATGGAAGGGGATTTTGAGACTGATTCCATGCGTTATAAAGCCACTGAACGTTATGACGTAGGGTTTACAGACCCACGCGCCATGTACGGTACAGCCGGTGTCTAAACCCAAGCGGGGGGTTCGCCCCCTGCGTTTTAAGGAGAAAAGACAATGGCAAATCAAGTGACCAATATCGGCGGCATGTTGTCAGCCGTTACTACAACCTTTGCATACACCAATGCAACAGCAGTAACGATTGCAACTATTCCCGCTGGTGCACAAATCGTTGACATCAACATCGATGTGACTACAGCTTTTGATGCTGGTACTACAAACACTGTTACCGTTGGCAAGACAGGTTCTGCCGCCGCTTTTGTTACCGCCACTTCGGTTGGTAGCGCAGGTCGCGCTTCTGTTGCAACAACGGGCGTATACAGCGCATGGGCAAACACTGGAACCAGTGATGTCAGCGCTATTATTACGTACAGCCAAACTGGTACTGCCGCTACTGCTGGCGCCGCTCGTGTGACGATCGTCTATAAATACGCTGACGTCTAAAGGAGCACATCATGGGTCAATTTAAACCAATGGTGAAGATGATGACGACTGAACCAACAGTCGAACTCAAGCTCAAAAAAGGCGGATCCGTTAAAAAGGCTGACGGCGGAATGATGGCTATGCCATCAGCGATGCCCTCCTCTATGCCTGCACGCGGTGGCATGATGCCCGTAGCTCGTCCCAAGCGTCCTTCAATGGCTATGCGCCGTGCCGCTATGGCTGGTGCAACCATGAAGGAAGGTGGCGAGTCCAAGGGTGAGCACAAAGCTGAGATGAAAGCCCTCAAGGGTATTAAGTCTGAGTTGAAGTCTCATGAAGGTAAACCAGCAAGCAAAGGTCATAAAGGTCTAGCTACTGGTGGTATCGCCAAGTCGACAAAGCCCGGGGGTTACGCCACAGGCGGCGTTGTCAATGGTCAAGGTGGTTATAAAAAGGGTGGCGCTATCGCTAAAGATGGCATCATCAACACCGAAGGTCAAGGCGGCAAATATCGCGACACCAAGATGGTCACAGCTACTCCTGACAACAACAGCGCCCCAACAGGTGATGTCAAGTTAGGTAATGGCGGTGGCTACAAAAAAGGTGGTGCGACAAAAAAGCGCTTCGCTACGGGGGGAGCTGTTAACGACAGCGGTCGCGCCGTAGCATACCCAGCTAAGAAGAAATCTGCTCCTGTCAGCAATGATCGTCAATCTGGCACCTTTAAAACGGGTGGCAGTGTGACCCCAGCCCAGAAGAAAGAGCAATCTGCCTTCAAGGCTGAGAACGCAACAGCGATGAAGCAAGCGAAAGCCCAGAGCAACCTGAAGTACAAAGACGGCGGGAGCATCACTGACCTTTCCAAGGGCGCTTACGACAAATCGATCGGCCCATCTGAGGAGGATATGGACATGGCTAAAACCATCCGTAGCATCCCTAGCAAGCTGTACGAGGGTGCGAAGAGCCTGTTTACTAGCAAGGAAAAACCTGCGGGTTCTGTCACCAAGACTGAAAAGTCTTTGACGGTAGCTCCTGCTAGAAAACGTGGTGGATCAGTAAAGTGCTGAACCTAGGTGGGGGCTTCGGCTCCCACTTTTAATTGGAGATTTAAATGTCAACATTGACGAATGTATTTGCCGTTCATGAAGATGCAACTGGCACGATGTACGCAGGCGCAACTAACCTTGCGGGCTATCAATTAGCTTCTGGCGGTACTGCTGGAGAGATTGTGTTTCGTGATGGCGGTGCAAGTGGCACAGAGCGCTTGCGCGTGAACATTACGGTTAACACAGCGGTGATCTCGACGCTGATCCCCGGGAACGGTATCCGATTTAACACAGACATCCACGTTACGTTGCCAACTGCGGCGGCTGTGACTATTTTCTGCGGCTGATCATGCCAAGCAAATCATCTTCTCAGCACAATTTAATGCAGGCGGTTGCACACAACCCTGCGTTTGCCAAGAAGGTTGGTATCTCTCAAAAAGTTGGCAAAGAGTTTGCCAAAGCTGATGAGGGAAAGAAATTTAAAGGAGGCGGCTTGTATGAAAATATCAATGCAAAGCGTGAAAGAATCGCTGAAGGCTCTGGGGAAAAAATGCGCAGAGTTGGTAGCAAAGGTGCGCCAACGGCTCAAGCCTTCAAGCAATCCGCCAGAACAGCCAAAGTAAAATGAGCAAAAAAAACGTAAGTCTTGCAATCGGTCGCGGTGAGAAGCTCCCTGCCAAACAGGGTGCAGGACTTACGGCTAAAGGTCGCGCTAAGTACAACCGCGAGACTGGTTCAAATTTAAAGGCTCCACAGCCCCAAGGAGGCCCCCGTAGGGACTCGTTTTGCGCGAGAATGGCACCTGTAGCAGAAAAGAGCGAAAAGGGCAGTCGATCACGCGCATCGATGCAACGGTGGAACTGCCCCGGCTGGTAAGGAACAACAATGGCGTACTCAGATACATACGGTCAGACAGTTAACGTCCAAACCTTGATCGATCATGGTGCGAGACGCGCAGGCAAATTAGCCGAAGAGTTGACCTCTGAGCAACTTGTGTCCGCTCGTCAGTCGCTTGGCTTCTTGCTTCAACGCTTGATCAACATAGGTATCCAGTATTTCGCCATCGACAAGGTCGTTTTGGGCGTTTCTGCGAACAATTACATATACAGCCTACCCGTGGGTGCAAACGACGCTCTAAACGTGCTCTATCGCACCATGAGCCGCCCTAGTGCAAGCTACTCAAGCTCCGCGGGTGGTACTGTTGCCAACGTAGGCGACAACGACGTGGACACGTTCTGCCTGCAAACCAGTGCAAACGGCAACATTTCAGCCAACTTTGGTACAAACCAAGCCATCTATGCTGGCTCCATTGGTCTCCTGCCGTACATAGCAGGGGGCGGAAGCGCCACATGGACGTTGACGCTAGAGTACTCAACAGATAACAGCACTTGGTCGACGCTTGAGAGCCTTGGATCGGTGGCTGTGACGGATAACCAGTGGATTTGGACGGATATCAACCCCGGTCAAGACGTCCAGTACTACCGCGTACGTGCTTCCAACGGCACAACGCTGGCTTTGCGTGAGTTTTACGTGGGCAACAACTCCACCGAGATCACAATGTCTCGCCTAAACCGCGACGACTACACAAACCTGCCAAACAAGAACTTTACGGCTAACCAGCCCTTCCAATTCTGGTTTGATCGCACGATTCCTCTGCCTACGCTGTACTTGTGGCCCGTCCCCAGCGACCCATTTGTGCAGATCACTGTGTGGTACAGCAAACAGATCATGGACGTTGGCGCTTTGACTGACGAGCTGTACATCCCAACACGGTGGTACGAGGCGACCTTGATGATGTTGTCGCACAGGATGGCGCTAGAGTTGCCCGGCGTTGATCTGGCTCGTATCCAGTACCTTGAAGGTCAAGCCGAGAAGTACTTGAACGAAGTGGAGCAGGAAGAGCGTGACAAGTCTCCGATCTACTTTGCACCTAACATTTCTGTGTACACAAGATAATGCCTATCTTTCTGGACACTCGTGGAAATGCTACTTTATCGATAGCAATCTGTGATCGTTGCAAGATGAAGCGCGACCACGACCAGATGAGACCTGATCCGAACTTCCCCGGCTTGCAAGTCTGTGGACAAGGCTGTGCCGATGAGAAAGATCCCTATAGACTTCCAGCCCGAAAAACTGAGAGAATAACGATCAGATTCCCGCGTCCTGACGTGAGCGTCGCCGCCAATGACAACAACATTGTCACTACCCAAAACGGTATCACTGGTGGTAGCTTTATCATCTCGACAGAGGGTAACACTCAGGATCCTGAGAACAACGGCAACCTAGACCAACTGAGCCCATAATATGTCCGCACAAGTAACGATCACACAATTACCTGCCGCTGGTGCGATTACTGGTACAGAAGCTGTCCCTATCGTTCAGAATGGTCAGACCGTACAGACAACGACTGCCGCGCTTGCGGGTTCTCCCGTTCAGACTCAGACGTTCATCACAAAGAACCAAGAACCTACTCTGACTAACAGCAGAGCGCTTTCTAGCGGTACAGGTGTTGGTTTGGTTGACGGTGGCGCCCAGTCTACGCTTCAGATCACCTTGAATGGGGTCTCAGGAAGCCTTGAAACGTCTTCTGACGGGATTATTGCCAAGTCTAGTGGATCGGTAACAGGACGCACCTTATCGACGTCTGGAAGCGGTTTAAGCGTTACCAATGGCAACGGCGTATCAGGCAACCCAACATTCCAATTGACAGGTGTTGCCGCTTCGGTAGCTAACTTGTCTGGCACGGGTATGCTTGCCATGACTGGTGGCGGGACGACGGTTGCTGGTCGTGACCTTACGGGTACGGCGAATCAGATCACGGTCACGAACGGAAACGGCGCTTCTGGTAATCCTACGTTTGCGATTGCCAGCAACGCGGTGCTCCCCGGCATCGAGGGCGTGACCCTCCCCGTCGGTACAACCGCTGAGCGTCCCTCTCCAGCAAACAACGGTGAGCTTCGCTACAACACAACGACAGCTACGTTTGAAGGCTATGCAAACAACGCATGGGGTGCGATCACTACGGGTACTGGCGTAACCTCTGTTGGCTTAGTAATGCCAAGCGACTTTACCGTCACAAACTCACCAGTTACGTCTACAGGCGACTTAACAGCGGCTTGGGCATCCCAGACAGCAAACTACATGCTTGCGTCGCCTAACGGCTCTGCTGGTACGCCTAGTTTCCGTGCAATGGTCAATGCTGACTTGCCTGCGTCTGGCGTAACTGCTAACACCTACGGCTCGACCACAGCGATCCCAGTGATCACCGTGAACGCCAAGGGCGTGATCACAGGTGTGACAACCGCCGCCATAACTGGTGGTTTGGTGTATCAGGGCTCTTGGAATGCCTCGACTAACACGCCTACGCTTGCATCTGGTGTCGGAACAAACGGTTACTACTACGTTGTCTCAGTAGCTGGCACAACGAATCTTGACGGTATCACTGACTGGCAAGTAGGTGACTGGGCAATATTCAACGGTACAGCTTGGCAAAAGATTGATCAAACCAACTTGGTCAGCTCAGTCAATGGCCAGACGGGTGCAGTAAGTATTGCTTACGCAGACTTGGCTGGCGCTATTCCTACATGGAATCAGAACACCACAGGCACTGCGGCTGGTTTGTCAGCTACCCTTGCAATTGGCTCTGGTGGTACTGGACAGACAACAGCAGGCGCGGCGTTTAATGCTTTATCGCCTATCACCACAACTGGTGACCTGATCATTGGTAACGGCACAAACAGCGCTACAAGATTGCCGATTGGCTCTAATGGTTACCTGTTGACATCCAACGGTACAACAGCGACATGGTCTGCGGCGCCAGCAGGCGGCGTGACATCGTTTAGCGCAGGCACGACTGGATTTACCCCAAGCACTGGCACGACGGGCGCTGTGACGCTGGCTGGCACATTGGGTGTCGCCAATGGTGGTACAAACCTGACCTCTTACACCGCTGGTGACTTGCTGTATGCGTCTGGCACTACCGCTCTGTCTAAGTTGGCTATTGGTACAACCAACTATGTCCTGACCGCTGGCGCTTCTGCGCCTCAGTATGTAGCTCAAAGCACTTTGTCTGTTGGCTCTGCGACCAATGCTACAAACGCCACAAACACAGCGATCACAGCCGATTCAACAAATGCAACAAATTACTTAACTTTTGTTAGCGCAACAACTGGTAATTTGGGACAATTGGTGAATTCATCAATTACTTGCAATCCATCTACAGGCGCAATCACAGGTGGAATATCTGGAGGAACTTTCTAATGGCACAAGCAGGCTACACCCCAATTCAGCTCTACTACAGCGCTACAACAACCAATGCACCAACGTCAGGAAATCTCGCCGCTGGGGAGTTGGCAATCAACACTGCTGACGGTAAACTCTTCTACAAAGACAGCTCTAGCAATGTTCAAGTTATTGCGTGGAAAACAACCCCAGTCTCGGCTGGTGGAACTGGTTCTACGACACTGACGGCAAACAACGTGCTGTTGGGTAACGGAACCTCTGCTTTGCAGGCGGTTGCCCCCGGCACGGCTGGTAATGTTTTGACATCAAACGGTACAACGTGGCAATCAACTACACCTGCGGCCACTGGTGCTACCAAGGGTCAAGCAATCGCTTTTTCAATCGTATTCGGTCTGTAAGGAACTATCATGGCAAATCCAAATATTGTTAACGTTACGACCATCACAGGTAATACAACGTATTTAACACCCGGCAATACAACAGCTAACACTCTGCTGTCTAATGCCGCATCTTCTGGCTTGGTCTACAAGATCAACCAAATCGTATGTGCTAATGTGAATGGCTCAAGTGCTGTGAACGCCACGGTTGCAATCAACAATGCCGCCGCTGGCGCAGGTACAAACTACCCAATCATCTCTACTATTTCAGTGCCTGCCAGTGCATCTGTGATCGCGGTGGATAAGACTACGGCGGTGTACCTGATGGAGAACTCATCCATTGTGGTGACTTCTGGTACATCAAGTGGTATCACTTACACGATCAGCTACGAATCCATCCAAAGCTGATAGGGGAACAGTATGTCTATAAGACAAATGTTTCCGGGGAGTATTGTTAAGCCGGGGTTTAATCCGCTGGCTACCCAAACTACGACTACGACTTATTACCCATATTTGTACACTTGGGGTAATAATATTAGAGGTCAACTTGGGTTAAACAATACCACTTATTATTCTTCACCAAATCAAGTTGGTTCACTAACAGATTGGTTAAGCATTTCTGCTGGATATGCAACTACAAGTGCCATTAAAACAGACGGTACTTTGTGGGCTTGGGGATATAACGCAAATGGACAACTTGGTCTAGGTAATACAACATCCTACTCCTCACCCAAACAAGTAGGATCTTTAACTACATGGTCAAAAGTTTCTAATGGCTATCAATTTATTTTAGCAATTCGATCTGATGGTACGCTTTGGTCATGGGGTTTTAATGCACAAGGTCAGTTGGGTTTAGGTAATACAACCGCATATTCAAGTCCAAAACAAATTGGTTCTGGAACAACTTGGGCAAATGTTGCTGGTAGCCAAAATTGTTCTTATGCTATCAAGACTGACGGTACTTTGTGGGCTTGGGGATATAACGCTTTTGGAAATTTAGGTTTAGGTAATACCACTTATTATTCATCCCCTAAACAAGTTGGAGCATTAACCACTTGGTCTAACATGGCAAGTGGTAGTAGTGCCAATCACATATTAGTTACCCAAACAAATGGAACATTATGGGCTTGGGGTTTTAATGCCTATGGTCAATTAGGTATTAACAATGTAACTTACAAATCTTCACCAACACAAGTTGGTGCATTGACAACTTGGTCAAGTGCCGCATGTGCCTCTTCTGCAACATGCGCTATAAAAACAGACGGAACATTGTGGGCGTGGGGCGCAAATTCTTATGGTCAACTCGGTTTAAACAATACGACCTATTACTCTTCTCCAAAACAAGTTGGTGGATTAACAAATTGGTTAAAAGTTGCAGGCGGTAGTTATTTCTTTTCTGCTGTACAAACTTCGGGAACTATTTGGTCTTGGGGTAGAAATAACAATGGGCAGTTGGGTCAAGGAAATACAAGTTCATCTTCATCACCCAAGCAAATTGGTTCAGGAACTACTTGGATAAATGTTGCTACAAGTAGAGCTTCTACAATTGCTCTTTTATATTAAAAAATCATGCCAGTCGTAACAACAGTTTCAGGCGTTCAATATTCAGGCATCTGGACAATGCAACAGGTGAATGCCGCTATTGCGGCTGGGACTTGGCCTAGCCCACCGGGGCCTGCTTTGTATTCATGGGGCGCTAACTATGGCGGTCAACTAGGTTTAAACAATGTTACTTATTACTCTTCGCCTAAGCAAGTTGGCTCTTTAATTACATGGGCCAGCATTTCTGGCGGTGGCGCTTTTACTGTTGCAATTAAATTAGACGGAACATTGTGGTCGTGGGGTCGCAATGGAAGTGGTCAGCTTGGCTTAGGTAACACCACAGAATATTCCAGCCCAAAACAAGTTGGCGCTTTGACAAACTGGTTAAAAATTTCAGCAGGATCATATTCTTGTGTTGCCATCAAAACCAATGGAACCATCTGGTCGTGGGGAAATGGTCAATCAGGTAAATTGGGTCTTGGCAATACGACTTATTACTCTTCCCCAAAACAAATTGGATCATTAACTGATTGGGCAAATGTTGCCGTTGGTGATTCACATGTTATAGCGTTAAAAACAGATGGAACCCTTTGGTCTTGGGGTAGCAATTCAAGTGGTCGTTTAGGTTTAAATGATTTAACACCTCGATCATCTCCTGTTCAAATTGGCGCTTTAACTTCGTGGGTTGATTTAGAAGCTGGTTTTAACAATTCCCAAGCAATCCAATCTAATGGAACATTGTGGTCATGGGGTAATAATTACGCTGGTGGTTTGGGTTTGGGCAACACAACCTATTACTCCAGCCCTAAACAAATTGGTTCTTTGACTACATGGCTCAAGGTGTCTACTGGGTATTGCGATAGTTTTGCAATTAAAACTGATGGGACTATCTGGTCATGGGGTCTAAATAATTTTGGTCAATTAGGACTTGGTAACACCACAAATTATTCATCGCCTAAACAAATCGGTGCTGGTACTTTATGGTCAAAGGTTGCTTGCGGTTTGTCTTTTACAATTTCCACAAAAACGGATGGAACTTTGTGGGCTTGGGGAAAAAATAATTACGGACAACTTGGTTTAGGCAACACAACTTATCGTTCTAGCCCTAATCAAGTCGGTAGTTTAACCACATGGCTTAACATTGCTTCTGGAAATTACCATACAGTAACAACTAAAAACACATGAACAAAACACTGCACTTCCTCTCTGGCATTCCTCGTTCTGGCTCGACAGTCCTTGCGGCTATCCTGAACCAAAATCCGATGACCCATGTATCCACCACATCTGGGCTTGTCCACGCCCTTGATGGACTTGCGAATACTTGGCACTCAGCGGGTTTATTGAACGAGAATGACCCTGAGAGAAACAAGTTAGCGCAGACCATGCGCGGTGCAATTGATGCGTTCTACGAAGACACCGACAAGCCCGTCATCATCGACAAGTCCCGTGGCTGGCCTATCGGTCAGATCATGGGTGCTATGTCACAGGTGCTAGGCCGTCAGCCTAAGATCATCGCTACAGTCCGTTCAGTTCCTGACTGCGCCGCCAGCTTTATCCGTGTAGCCAAACCCACAGACCTAGACGAGTTCATGGCGACTGGTCAACTGATGGATCACCTCCGCGCCGCTTACATCTCCCTCCAGAACGGCTACGAGTACGCACCAGAAAACTTCCTGTTCGTTGAATACGAAGACCTGTTAGCTGACCCCAAAGCGCAGTTAGCCCGTATCCATGAGTTCTTGGGTTTGCCTGATTTTGCCTACGACTTCAACAACATCGACGGCTCAACAGTGGCTGAAGATGACGAGAACTTGCACGGTCACGCAGGGATGCACGATGTCAAACCTGTATTGGCGGCACAGCACAAGCAAGACCCCCGCGATCTGCTGAAGCACCACTACTCAGCTTTCTGCCAGCCAGAGTTTTGGCTTGAGCGCCCACGCACAGTTCCTGAGTTGCATGACCTAGACCTACAGTTAGCCGCATCCACAATGGGTGACTTTGCTGAGGGCTGGAGACTAGCTCAGAAGTTAGAAGCTGAAGAGCCTAACAACCACCGAGCCGCCTATAACCGTGGCTGGTATTACTTGCGTCAAGGTCAAATCCAAAAGGGCTATGGCTTGATGGACAGAGGACGAATCGTAGGTGTCTTTGGTAACTCACGCCCTGATGTGCCTACACCCCAGTGGGATGGCAAGACAAAGGGTACGGTCATGCTGTATCTGGAAGGCGGTCTGGGCGATCAGATTCACCAGATTCGCTATGCCAAGCTGATTGCAGAGCGTGGCTGTAAAGTGGTGGTGTCTTGCACTGGGCCACTTGCATCATTGTTTCAAGGCGTAGAAGGCGTTTCAGCCGTTGTCCAGCACGAGGCTACCTTTGGTATCTACCACGACTTCTGGGTTGCTGGTATGTCTGCTGTGGTTCCTTTGGGGTTAGAGTTGCGTGACCTGTCTGGTGCACCATACCTTGAGAAGCCAATGTCAATCAAAGGGCGTAAGAAACGCATCGGTCTGCGTTGGCAGGGCAACAGTAAATTCGAACATGAACATCATAAACGCTTCCCCTACGATCTGATGTTTGATGCGGTAAAAGATGCTGACGCAGAGTTCGTTTCTTTACAGCGTGACGAGGGTTCAGATGCTTGCCCAGCTTGGGTAAAACAAGTACCGCTTAATACTTGGGAAGACACTCGACAAGCAGTGGCTAGTTGCGATATAGTTATCTCAGCCTGTACGAGCGTTAGCCATTTGGCGGCGGCAATGGGCGTAGAAACATGGGTCGTCACACCTATCATGCCATACTACCTCTATTCCATTGACGGTGACAAAACGCCGTACTACGACAGCATGAGACTGTTTAGACAGGAAGTCTATGGTGATTGGACTGCCCCGTTTGACAAGATCAAAGAGCGTGTTGGTTCTAAGCCAGCATTGAGGAGTGTAGCGTGAGCTTTAGATATGCCGCTGGCATCAACAAGCCGGGGTTTAATCCGCTGGCGGCACAGACCTCTACCACTTATTACAACTTGTATAGTTGGGGTAGTAGTAATTATGGACAACTTGGTTTAGGAAATACTACTGCATACTCATCTCCAAAAGCTGTTGGCAGTTTGACCGACTGGTTACAAGTTTCAACTGGATATGCAACAAGTGCTTCTATTAAAACAGATGGAACATTGTGGACATGGGGAAATAATATTTATGGTCAACTTGGTTTAGGCACTACAACTTATTATTCTAGTCCTAAACAAGTTGGTGCTTTAACCACATGGAAACAAGTTTCAACTAGTTCTTATGGCAACAATCAACCAATGACTGCCGCAATTAAAACAGATGGAACTTTGTGGGCTTGGGGTAGAAATTTTTATGGAAGTTTAGGGCTTGGCAACACAACAAACTATTCTTCACCAAAACAAGTTGGTGCGCTTACAAACTGGTTAAATGTACAAACTGGTGGAAATTGGGCCATGGCCATTAAAACAAATGGCACATTATGGGGCTGGGGTGGAAATGGTTTTGGGCAACTTGGTTTTAACAACACAACCAACTATTCTTCACCCAAACAAATTGGTGCTTTAACCAATTGGGCAACTATTGCTATTCCTGCAAGTAATCCGGTATTTGTTTTAGGAGTTAAAACTGACGGAACTTTATGGTCTTGGGGCGGTAATCCTTACGGTCAATTAGGCTTAGGCAATACAACTTATTATTCCTCTCCAAAACAAGTGGGTGCATTGACTAATTGGTCAAAAGCAACAAATGGTGGTAATTATTTTTCTTTAGCCACAAAAACTGATGGAACATTGTGGTCTTGGGGAGTTAATGCAAGCGGTCAATTGGGATTGGGTAACACAACCTATTATTCATCTCCAAAACAAGTAGGCTCTTCTACAAATTGGAGTGTTGCATTTGCAGGAAGAAACAATGTTGCGTCAATTAAAACTGATGGCACATTGTGGGTTTGGGGCGCTAACAGTTCTGGGCAACTTGGGCTTGGAAATACAACAAGTTATTCATCGCCAAAACAACTTGGTGCATTAAACCAATGGTTAACTGCCGCCGCAGGATTTTATACAGTACTGGCACTAGGATAAATCATGGCAGTAACAGTAGTCACAGGCGTTCAATACTCAGGTATCTGGAACATCAGCAGTCAAGCCAATGCTAAGGCGGCGGGGACTTGGCCTGTGCCGCCAATTTTGTACAATTTACTTGGATGGGGTGTTAATGCTTCAGGCATGATTGGGGATGGCACTACAACAGATAGATCATCGCCAGTGCAAATTGGTGCTGAAAAATGGATTGCAATTGCAAGAGGAACAAGTGCTTCAGGAGCAGTTCGGTTAGACGGAACACTGTGGACTTGGGGTGCTTCAAGTGCTGGGCAATTAGGATTAGGTAATGCAACTGCTTACTCTTCTCCCAAACAGGTAGGCGCTCTGACTAATTGGTCTGCTATTAGTATTGGTCAAAGCACAATGATGGCGCTTAAAACTAATGGCACATTGTGGGCTTGGGGTAACAATGGTTCTGGACAGCTTGGTGATGGAACAAATGTTGATAAAAATTCACCAATCCAAGTAGGTTCTCTAACTAATTGGAGTTCAATATCTTGTGGCGCTGTTGGTTCTTCGTATGCCATTAAAACAGATGGGACGCTGTGGAGTTGGGGTTCAAATACCCGAGGTGCTTTAGGACTTGGCAACGAAACAGTATATTCATCTCCAAAACAAGTTGGGGCGCTGACTAATTGGTTAAAAATTGTTGGTGGTAGATACCTTGCTTTTGCTGTTAAAACAGATGGAACTTTGTGGGCATGGGGTAATGGAGCTTCTGGAAGGCTCGGACTTGGAAACACAACCTATTACTCTTCACCTAAGCAAATTGGCGCTTTGACAACTTGGGCTACTGTTGGAACAGGAGCCGCCGCAGGTCTAGCAGTTAAGACAAATGGCACTTTATGGTCGTGGGGCTACAACGGTCAAGGGCAACTTGGCGATGGGACAACAGTCAATAAATCATCTCCAATTCAAGTTGGCTCTTTAACAACTTGGTTGCGTGTAGCTGGTTCTAATTATTCTTCAGCTTCCGTCAAAACTGATGGAACTTTGTGGACTTGGGGTCAGAATAATTACGGTCAATTAGGAATAGGAAATACAACTTATGCGTTTTCAACGCCTCAACAAGTTGGTTCTTTGACTAATTGGTATTTGATAAATAGCACACCTTATGGTTCTTCAAACGCAGGCTTTATTGCCACAGCATCTTAAAATAAACTTTTTAAAGGAGTCTTAAATGACACATTTCGTTCAAGTCCTCAATGGTGAGGTCAAACAAGTCTGGGACACACCTCCCGCAGAAGGCGTAGGCAATAACGGCTGGCGCAACGCTGTGGAAGTTCGTCCTGCAATCACAGCACACCGTCAGGGCTACACCGCCCACCGGTTTGATCTAAACACTGATCCAGTGCAGATCATTTGGGACACATACGAAATCTCCGTGGCTGACCGCAAAAACGGTATGAAGTCCAACGCAGGTTTTTCATTCCAGCAAGTGGTGATGGAGCAGTCCCGCCTACAGCTTTCTCCTAACGCTAACGAGCAGTACGATGCTACAGCAGTAGAGACAGCGCGTCAGGCTATGTTGACCAAACAAGCCGCTATTGATGCCGCTACGACTCACGATCAACTCGACGCTTTGCTGTAAGGGGTAACGAATGAAACGCATCTTGGTGATGGGTCTTCCCGGAGCGGGTAAGACATACCTAGCGCAACACATCCTCGACCACTTGCAAGCTGAACGCAAGACGGTCATGTGGTTGAATGCTGATGATGTTCGTAAGAAGTACAACGACTGGGACTTCTCCCACGAAGGGCGTATTCGCCAGAGCCTACGGATGCGCGAGTTGGCTGACAGCTACGATGTTGACTATGTGATCTGCGACTTTGTTGCTCCCCTTGTGGAGATGCGTAACAACTTCAAGGCTGACTGGACTATCTGGGTTGACACCATCGACCAAGGTCGCTTTGAGGATACCAACAAGGTATTTATTCCTCCCAAGGAATATGACTTCAGGATCACTGAGCAGAAGTCTGAGAAGTGGGGTGAGTTCATTGCCGCGCACATCTTGGATGACCGCCGCCGCCCTGTGTTTGACTGGCAAAAAGAAACAGTCCAGATGCTTGGCAGATGGCAACCGTGGCATGAAGGCCACCGTAAGCTGTTTGAACGGGCGTTAGCTAAGACTGGTCAGGTAGTGATCCAGATCAGAGACTGCCAAGGCTGGAACGGCTCCAACCCGTTTGCCGCCAATCAGGTCAAAGAGTTTATTAGCCGTGATCTAGACCCTTTGTACCAAGGTCAGTACGAGGTTCAATTGGTTCCTAACATTGTCAACATTACCTATGGGCGCGATGTTGGCTACAAGATTGAGCAGGAATCTTTTGACGATGCTACCCACGCTATCTCTGCTACTAAAATACGCAAAGAGATGGGTGTGTGATTGTCTTTACCAACGGATGCTTTGATGTGCTCCACCGTGGGCACGTTGAGTATCTGGAGAAATCCAAGGCATTGGGTAGCAAGCTAATCGTAGGTTTAAACTCAGATGCGTCTGTACGGGAACTAAAGCCCGGCAGACCCATCAATTCCCAAGATGACCGCATGGCTGTGTTGCTGGCGCTTCGTTGGGTAGATGAAGTTATCATCTTTGATGAGCCTACACCGTTGCAGTTAATCCACAGAATCAAGCCTGACATCATTACAAAAGGCGGGGATTACAAGCCTGAGCAGGTTGTTGGGTTCACCTTGGTCAAACAGACAGTTATCATTCCTTTCCTAGATGGCTATTCATCAACAAGGATAATCAATGCAACTCAAGGGTATCGTAAAGAAGGGCTGGGGGTCGGAGCTAATCTGGGCTACCAATGACAAGTACTGCGGGAAGCTGATGACTTTCCGTCAGGGTGCTAAGTTTTCCATGCACTTTCATGCCGAGAAAGATGAGACTTGGCTAGTCCAAAATGGTTTATTTAAGGTCATCTACATAGACACCAAAGATGCCAGCCGCCACGAAAAGATCCTCAACATTGGGGACACATGGCACAACCCACCACTACTTCCCCACCAGCTAGTTTGCCTAGCATCAGGTGTGATCTTGGAAGTCTCAACTGCTGACTCGGTGGAGGATAACTACAGAGTTGAAACAGGAGACAGCCAATGCACATCCTAGTAATTGGTGATGCCTGTATAGACGAGTACAGGTACGGTGAGATAAAAAGGGTAAACCCTGAGTCTACTGCACCGCTTCTAAATTTTGAAAACAGCGAAGAGAAGATGGGCATGGCGTTTAACGTAGCTCAGAACCTAAAGGCTTTTGGTGCAGAAGTAACGCTGTGCGTCAGTGAAGAGCTCTCCCGCAAGATCCGCTACATTGATCGAAGAACTGGTGAACATCTACTTAGGGTGGATCAGGACGTAGAAGCCCAGCCGTACGATTTCAGCGTTCCCCTGCAAGACTTTGATGCTATTGTGATCTCTGACTACAACAAAGGTTATGTATGGGTTAAGACGATCAAGGAGCTTAGGCACCAGTTTAAGGGCCCTATCTACATGGACACCAAGAAGCGCAACTTGGCAGACTACCCTGACATCTACATCAAGATCAACCAACGCGAACTGTACGACTCTACCTCACTGCCTGAGCCAGAACATCTGATTGTTACCTATGGCTCTAAGGGCTGTGGCTACATGGACAAGGTCTATTTTGCAAAGCCTATTGAGGTGGTCGATGTCTGTGGCGCTGGAGACGTGTTCCTAGCGGCTATGGTGGTCAAGCACCTAGAGACGGGCGATATGGGCATAGCCTTGCCGTTTGCCAACGAGAAAGCGGCAATATCTTGCCAAAGCATTGGAGCTGTATGCGTATCTTAATTACAGGTTACAAGGGCTTTATTGGTCAGAACATGGTCAAAGCCTTGTCTGAGCACGAGCTAGACCTGTGTGACTTGGGTGATGAGTATTCCCTTTACGGAATAGATCGAGTCATCCACCTTGGGGCGATTTCTGATACCCGCTGTGATGATTGGTCAGCTCTTCGCAAGCAAAACGTGGGTTATTCCATTACCTTGATGGAGCGGTGTCAGAAGTACGGCATACCTCTTCAGATAGCCTCCTCCGCGTCGGTGTATGGCCCCCACAACACGACGTTTAAGGAAACTGACCTCGTAGCCCCAGCCAACCTCTACGCCAAGTCTAAGGCGTATGTAGAGGGCTACTTTCATGACATGCGCCCAGAGTCGCCTGTACAGATCTTTCGCTACTTCAATGTGTACGGCGATCACGAGGATCACAAAGGCGATCAGGCTTCACCTTTTCATAAGTTCCGTGAGCAGGCTAAGACTGGTGTGATCAAGATCTTTGAGGGTAGTGATCAGTTTAAGAGAGACTTTATCCATGTGGATGAGGTGATCAGCATCCACAAGAAGTTCTTCAAAATAAAAGAATCTGGCATTTGGAACGTGGGTACTGGAAAAGCAATATCATTTGCAGAAGTTGCCCACTTGGCAAGCACTGAAATACCAGCGAAAATAGAAACAATTCCGATGCCAGAAGACTTGAAGTCTGGGTATCAAAAGTTCACCCAAGCCGATTTAACCAAGATCAAGGCGACCCTGAAAAATGAGCGATGAAGTTGATAAGAGGTTAGCTGTGCACGAAGCAGTCTGCTTAGAGCGTTATAACAGTATAGATCGTTCTTTGCGAGATGGGGACAAGCGCATGACGAAGATTGAGTACCTCTTGTATGCGGTGATGATCTGCGTGCTGTTCGGCCCCGGCGTCGCTGGCGAGTTCGTCAAAAAGATTTTGGGTCTGTAGCTATGAGAGATCTGGTCGAAGCGTTTATCGTTGCGGCCTTTTTAGTTATCTTCATTATTTGGGGTACGTTCACCCTTGTATGGATTTGGGGATGAAATGATTGACATTACCAAAGCAATTGGAGCCGTTGCCGCTACCGTTGCCGCTTTAGGCGGCAGTTACACACTTGCTGATAAGTTTGGTTGGTTTGATCGCGCAATTATTGAATGGTCGCCTGAGAACTTTAAGATCGTGGCAGAGGCTGGCAAGCCAATCACTGTCACGGTTGCGCGGATTAAAAAACGTGACGACTGCTCGGTTGAAAGTTTTACGCCAAGCATTCGTGATGCGGCTGGCATGGTGCATGAGGCAACCACTACCGCAAGTAAGTTCAGTGGCCCAGCAGGGCCAGAGATCGACACATTCACTTACGAGCTGACAATGGTGAGAAAAGAAAAGATTGCAAGTGGTAAGGCAACTTTATTGGCAACCATTAAATACAAATGCCCTGAAGGGGAGCGTGTTGTGCAATACCCTCGTCACAAGAATTTAAGTTTTGAATTAAAGGGGTAAAGCAATGGCTCAGTTTGAACCAGCCTTTGAGCAGATGATCAGGGATGAGGGCGGTTACGTTCTGCATGAAGTGCCCGGTGATACAGGCGGGATGACTTACGCTGGTATTGCACGTAACAAGAACCCACAGTGGAACGGTTGGGCACTGGTCGACAAGAAGGAGTTTGGTGGGTCTCTCACGCCTATGGTGCGTGAGTTCTACCGTGTTGAGTTCTGGGACAAGATGCGTGGGAACGAGATCTCAAACCAAGACGTAGCTAACTCCATCTTTAACTTTGGGGTAAATGCTGGCATGGGCATGGCTGTCAAGCTTGCACAACTTGTGGTGGGCGCCACCCCTGACGGCGGGATAGGCGCCAAAACCATTGAAAAGCTCAACCAAATCACGGACGGACAGCGGTTTAGAGAGTCCTACGCTCTAGCTAAGATTGCCAGATATGTTGAGATATGCAACAAGAACCCAGTACAGGTCAAGTTCCTTAAGGGTTGGATCAACAGAACATTGAAAGGTTTGGCATGAGCTTGCTTGCCGTTGGATCAATCATTGAGGCCGTGGGTAAGGTTGCAGGCGACCTGATCACCACTGACAAAGAGCGCATGGAGATGGAGATTGAGCAACGAAAGCTCGATCTTGAAGAGAAGCGCATCGACCAAGCAACCGATCTAGCTCAGATTGAGGTCAACAAGATCGAAGCGGCGTCTTCTAGCGTGTTTGTTTCGGGCTGGAGACCTGCCATTGGTTGGATTGGTGTGGCGGCTATGGCGTACCAGTTTTTGGCTTATCCACTGTTTCAGTGGGCTTGGAAGTACTTGCAGGCTATGGGCTGGGTTCCTGTGGGTATGGATCCCCCTCCAGTGCTTGAGGCTGACCAGCTTTGGGTCATCCTGTCAGGCATCTTGGGAATTGCTGGTATGCGCTCTTTTGAGAAGACTAAGGGTGTGGCAAGCAAGTAACCTTGTCACAAGTTAAAAGGCATACTAAAATGTCCCAACGAATCTACGAGGTGAACGCATGACGACCGCAAGTGTTATGACCTATGACAGTTTGGTCGAGAACATCCAATCCTATTTGGAGCGTAATGACGCCTCCACGTTGGACAAGATCCCCCTATTTATCATGCTGGCTGAGCAGGTCATCGCCGCCGAGATCAAGTTCTTGGGCAACCTGACAGTTAACACCAGCACAATGACCATTGGTCAGGCAACCATTGACAAGCCAGCTCGTTGGCACAAAACGGTTTCTATGAACGTCACAGTAGCTGGGGAGCGCCAGCCAGTGTTGCTTCGCAAGTATGAGTATTTGCGCGAGTACTGGCCTAACCCCACCTCCACAGACGTCCCCAAGTACTACTGCGACTACGACTACACCCATTGGCTTGTTGCTCCTACGCCTGCGGTAGCGTACGACTTTGAGGTCTTGTACTACGAGCGTGTACAGCCTTTGGACAGCTCCAACCAAACCAATTGGTTTACCATCTACGCCCCACAGGCTTTGCTGTACGGATCACTCCTACAGGCTATGCCGTTCCTCAAGAATGACGACCGTGTACCTTTGTGGCAAGCTCAGTACCAAGCGATCATGCAGACCTTGATGACTGAGGACAAATTGCGTATTGCAGATCGTCAAGCGATTGCCGCTGACAGTTAAGGACTAACATGAGCTACAACTCACCATTCACAGGTAACGTCATTCAGCCGACGGACGTCTCTTATCGCTCGGTTACGCTGAGTGCTAACACCCAGTTGCAGTGGCCTATCAACGGCAACGCTACGGATGACTATGCGGCTAGGATCATGGACGTCACGGCGTCTGCGGCTAACCTTAGCTTGTTCATGCCTCCTGCAAATCAAGCCTCGGTAGGTCAAGATGCCTTGATTCGCAACGTGGGAGCTAATACTTTTACGGTCAAAGACTTTGCTGGCGCCAATACGATCATCTCTGTTGCCGCTGGTCAGTCAAGGTACGTCTACATCACAGCCAATCCTACGGTCACAGGTACGTGGAGCAACATCTCCTTTGGTACTGGGACATCCTCTGCTGACGCCGCTACCTTAGCTGGCTACGGATTGGTTGCAAGCGGTACAACACTGAACCAAAGCCACCCTGCTCAATCAGTTGTGACTGGTGGAACCTTTGCCACCACAGATCGTGCTCAGACCTTGGTTTGGTCTGGTGGAGCTGGTACTTACACACTCCCATCGACTTCTACATTGGGCAATAATTGGTTCACGCTGTTCAAGAACAGTGGAACTGGCTCGATGGTCATCTCAGCAGGTGACAACATTGATGGAGCCTCTACAAAGACCTTTGCTCCCACAGAGTCGGCATTTATTGTATGTACAGGAACAACTTACATCACCGTCGGTTACGGTGTCAGCTCACAGTTCTTCTACACATCGCTAGTTAAAGCCGTTGTTTCTGGCTCTTACACGTTAAGTTCCAGTGAGGCGTCCAACACCATACAGACCTACACAGGAGTTCTTACAGGCAACGTGACGATTGTTTACCCGCCTGTGGTGAACTTGTACGTGATCAAGAACTCTGTGACCGCTGGTGGTTATACGCTTACCGTAGGCACTGGTTCTGGCACGTCGGTCACGATCCCCTCTGGTCAACAGGTGACTTTGGCTTGCGATGGAACTAACTTCTTCAACGCCAACACGTCTCAGGCTGGATCGGTTACCTCGGTATCTTTAGCTGACGGCACTGTTGGGGCTCCTTCTTTGAGCTTTGCCAGCGAGTCAAATACGGGTGTTTACCGTGCTGGAGCTGGTCAGTTCAACACAGCTATTTTGGGTGTGGTGAGGTCTACGTTGTCGGCAACAGGTTTGACGATTGCTGGGTCTGTTACGGGAACAACGGGAACCTTTACAACGGGTGTTACTGGGGGCTCGTTCTAATGACCAAGAAGGTCTTTGCGCTCGACACGAAGCCGGGCATCCAACGGGACGGCACGGTGTTCGACAAGGACTTCTACAACGCTGGTCGTTGGGTTCGTTTCCAACGTGGTCGTCCTCGTAAGGTAGGTGGGTATAGGCAGATCACTGCGGGAATATCAGGCCCCTCCCGCGGGATCTACGTCAACCCACAGCAGAGCTTTAACAACGTATTTAATGGGCATTCGCAAGGTCTACAGGTTGTTCCAATTAACAACAGCGGTGTTGGATCTGGCATCACGGACATGACGCTGAGCAACTTTACCGCGTCTGACAATAACCTTTGGCAGTTTGATACGTTCTATGACGTGAGTGGGTCTGGGGATAACTTGCTGTTGGCGCACCCCGGTCAATCTCTAAACCTCATTGACAACAACATCAACACCCCTGTTTTGGGTGGTGATATTACTGGCACAACCATGTCAGCCATTGGTGTGTTCTCCTTGTCGGTGTATCTAAACTCCACAACGACCATGTACCTGTCGACTCAAAGTCTTCAGATTGGTGCTGGTCAATCCATCTCTGGCACTGGTATTTCTTCTGGTACTACGGTTGTCTCGACCAACCTACGAGTGCCTGTTCTGAACGCTGTTGCCGTGACAGGTATTGCTGGTCAGTGTTCATGCACATCTACAACTGGTTTGTACATTGGTCAGACCGTTGCTGTGTCAGGAACTGGAACAGGAACTGCCACGGGTATTACCTCTGGCGTGACGTACTTCATCATCGCCACCAACTATGCAACGACGTTTACCTTGTCAGCATCCTCTGGTGGCGCGGCAATTGTCACCACCGCTGGAACAACTAACGGCTTGGTGTTTACGATGGGTCAGATTCAGGACGTAGTAATTTCTGCCGCGGCTACAACTTCTGGCGCTTCTACCATTACCTTTGACAACAATGTATCTGTCTCTGGTGGCGTGGTTACGCTTCATCCGTATGTGTTTGTGTACGGCAATAACGGCTTGATAAGAAACTGCTCAGCAGGCAACACAAACGATTGGGTCTCAGCAGACGCAAATGAGGTCTCTGTAGCCACAGGAAAGATTGTCCAAGGGCTACCCGTCAGGGGCGGCTCAAACGCGCCTTCTGGGCTGTTTTGGAGCCTTGACAGCCTTATCCGCGTGTCATTCATCGGTGGTGCAGGAACCCCTCCACAATACTGGCGCTATGACTTGATCTCTTCTCAGTCGTCTATTCTGTCTTCTCAGTCCGTGATCGAGTACGACGGTATCTATTATTGGTGCGGTGTAGATAGGTTCTTGCTTTACAACGGTGTTGTGAAGGAGATCCCCAACACAATGAACCAAAACTACTTCTTTGACAACCTAAACTACGCCCAGCGCGAGAAGATTTGGGTATCAAAGGTTCCGCGTTTTGGCGAAATTTGGTGGTTCTACCCTCGTGGAAACGCCACCGAGTGCACTGACGCTATTGTTTACAACATACGTGAAAACATTTGGTATGACGCAGGCGAAGCTCTTGGCGCTCGTAGATCTGCTGGCTACTTCTCTCAGGTCTTTCACTATCCAACTTGGGCTTCTTGGGAGACCAATGAAGTCGGTGGTGTGAACGCAATCACGTTAACTGCTGGTGGTACGTCGTACACCAACGGAACCTACACCAACCAAGCCCTGACAGGCGGAAGCGGTTCATTGGCTACAGCTACGATTGTTGTTGCTGGAGGTATCGTTACCTCTGTAACAATCTACACCAAGGGCAAGAACTACGTTGTTGGCGATACCCTCTCTGCGGCAATCCCAGCAGGGTCTGGTCTGATTATCACGGTCAATCAGGTGGTTGACTTTGTTTCCTTGTGGCAACACGAGATTGGTACGGATGCTGTGCAGGACACGAATGTGCTTGCCATTGAGTCTTACTTTGAGACCAATGACTTGGGTTGGGTCTCGGGAGGGCCGTCCCAACCAAGCCCCATCGGTGAGAACAGGTGGCTACGCCTAGAGCGTGTTGAGCCTGACTTCGTCCAAGAGGGTGAGATGGAG
>Ga0222712_10002230_pt1 | contig 22532 bp, 15 predicted proteins | sample C33_657DmetaG_FD_165043 | JGI IMG/M metagenome (GOLD analysis project Ga0222712, IMG submission 165043) | Estuarine water microbial communities from San Francisco Bay, California, United States - C33_657D | ecosystem: Environmental > Aquatic > Marine > Unclassified | place: USA: California... | reverse complement strand
AGAGGCTATTATTCCGGCTCGACGAGTCCGTGCGTCTGAGGCTATCATTCCGGTTTGACGAGTCCTTGCGTGCACTCGATGGCTTTCCACTCCGCTCTCGTCGCGACGTCCATGGCGTTAAACGCCGGGTACTGTTCTTTCACCACGCACCTCTCGCCGTTCGCGAGATACCCATCGAGCATCTTCCCTTTCGGCGTCCCGCTTCCCGGCATCGGGGACTCTGACCACTGTAATCCTTTTTCATCCACGTACGCCTTCTGCGACGCAACGATGACGTCGTTGTTCATCACCTGCGCGAAAGAGTTCGTGTGGCCTTTATGATCGAACTTATAGCGAGGGAAATACTCCTTGGCGAACGCTTGGTACTCGTCGACGTCGCCCGCGCCGTCGCGGAGCAATGTGCGCTGGTACTTGAGCATAGCGCTCGTGTCCTGAATGTAGTCTCCGACGAGCGGTGCCGCGCGAGATGCTCGGATGGGCGCCAACGTCGCGACAGGGGCGACGATGATGGCGATCAGCGCGCGGCGCGAGTGCGTCGATGGTTTCGCACCGACCGAAGCGGCGACAGGGACAAGGGCGAGCATGGTCGGGCGCGAGGCGAGAACTGGCGTCTTCGTGAACGTGTCGATGTGCCCCGCGGCGCACCGCGGGAGCACGGCTTACCTAAAAAAATCTAAACACTAGTGTCCTAAAATAACGCGGGCATCTAAAGTACTGATCGCACGAGATCCAACGATGGGGTCTCGATTTTTTGTGTTTTTGGTTTGTTGGCGCCACCCGCTTTTCGACCGCGCTTGGACGGCTGCGTTCCGGCGGTCCAGATTGGAAGCGGTACTGCACCCTCTTCTTCGGGCCGATCGTGCGTACGGTCAAGATGAGCGATTAAATCCGCGGTTGGGCCTTCTTTGACTCTCAGTTTCATCAGCGCATTTTTCTCAATGGTGCGCACGGTCTCTCCGGTCAAGTCGATAGCTTTACCGATTTGGACGTACGACTGCCGCTCTCCAACGAGTCCGAATCGATGTTTGAGCACGTAGGACTCGCGCGGAGGCAGTGTATTGAACGCGGCGACAAGGGCGTCACGAAGAAGCTCGCGTTCGACTTCATACGTCATCACTTGAACGCCACCCTGGCCTTCTTCATACATGGCGACGTCCATGTCGTCCATCTCGAGGTCTTCTTCGCTTCCGGCCATGTCTAAACTCAGTGGGGTCAAGGATATCTGCGCGAACTCCTCAAGCCTCTCCGCCGAAAACTCCGACTCTGAGGGCCCCGATGCTTGCACGTAATCCTGCGCGAGTCCATCGACTTTCTTCCTCTGCTTCATCGCGCGCTGCTTTTCGTAGTGCACGTGTTCCGGCAGCCGAATCAAGCGCCCATTCGCGTACATCCCTCTCATCGCCGTCTGCGTGATCCATGCGTTCGCGTACGTGCTGAACTTATATCCTTTACTCGGATCGAATTTTTCGCTCGCTCGAATGAGCCCCGTCACGCCTTCGTGCACGAAATCTTGCTGACTCAGCGACCCTTTATCCTGCGGATGTACGTAGTTGTAGAGTTGTATCCCGACGCGCGCCGCCAATCCTATATTCCTCTGTACCAGCTTCTTGCGCGCCATCTTACCAGCTCGAATCGCCCCTCGCAATTTCGAAATGCTATCGTAACCCGCTCGAGCTGCCAGCGCCGGCTCGAACGCGCGCTTCAAATCCTTCGCAGCGCGTTCTCGCGCTGCTAACGCTTCGACGACCCCTCGCTCGGCGATCTCCTCCAACCGAAGCTTCTCTTCCTCGTCTCGCATCAACTCCTCCAATCTTTCGATTCGCGTCAATTCTTGAATCGCCTTACAAAGATCCGCCTCCTCGTCGCTCTCGATCTTCGTCGACGTGTCCCCAGACGTCCCTCGAGCCGCCTTCTTCGCCCGCGCCCACCGCTCAAACTTTTGTTTCCTTCGACCATCCGCGTCCTCCACCGTCGCTTTCGTCGCTCGCGCGTTCGCGTCATCTATATTTCCATCTTCCTTCGCCGTTGTTCGTCGCCGATTCGCTCGCGCGACGGATGCTGACCCATTCGCTCGCGCGTTCGCGCTCCCGCTTTCCTCTCCGGAGCGCGTCTTCAGCGTCCTCGTCGTCTTCCCGACGTCTTCGCGCGCGATCACGCGTTCGACGTGCGCAGCGCTCGCAACGACGTCATCGTTCGCGCTCGACGCTCGAGCGCGGGCGAAGACTTCATCGGAGACTTCCAGGGCGTTGACCGTCTCTCGGGCGCGGGCGGGGGCTCGAGCGCGCGAGCGCCCGCGAGGGCGGTCGCGAGCGCGCGCGAGCCCAATCCCTTCGCGCGCGAAGAAACGACAGCGAGAAAACATCTCTCGTCGTCGAGCGCGAACGATGCGTCGAGGTGTGATGTAAAGAAAGGAAAAGTTGGAGTGGATGTGTGATTGGAACGGATGTGTGAGATTGAAGTGGATAGGATGTGAACGAGCGGTCAAGAGCGTGTGGGGACGGATTCTAGTTTTTAATATCGCTTTAGCATCACAACCATCACAAAGTGCGGTAAATATCGTTAGATTTAATGTAGTCTTGAATGCGCTGACGCCATTTGGAGCGCGAAGACGAAGGGTCGACGCCGAAAGCGACGGCGGCGGCGACGTCTATTGCGGAACGGGCGATGCGGTCGACAGGCGGGTACACCGCGCCGACGGAGAACAATCTGGCGTCCACGGAATCTGCCAAGGCTTCGGCGGCATTTAGGAACATTTCAGGCGTCACCGATGGGGCGGCGCTGACGATCGTTCCCAACGCGATAGCGGGGAAGATAAAGGCGTTGTTTGCGAATCCCGGCTCAAATGTGACGCCAGGCTTGTACTCGACAGGGTCGGAACGCGTACCGCTGGCGAAAATGGCTGTGCCGTTGCTCCATTCGTAAGCTTGCGCCGCGGTGCACTCCGCTTTGGACGTTGGATTAGATAGCGCGAAAATGATCGGCTGATCGTTGTACTTGCTCATGGCTTCAATGACTTCTTGCGTGAATGCGCCGGGAACAGCTGCCGCGCCAATCAATGCCGTGGGCCTGATGCGCCCTATAGCCGTCGATAAATCCGATGTCTCTTCCGCATCCTGAGCGAACTGCAACTTATCTTCGCTGAGCTGAGACGCGCGCGATTTGACGACCAAACCTTTGGAATCAAACAACCACACTCGCTTGCGGGCCTCGGCGGCGTCGACGCCTCTTCGGCGCAACGCTCGAACAAACAGCTCCGCAGCCCCTATGTTGGCCTGGCCCGCGCCAAAGAATAATACACGTTGACGAGTGATATCGCCGTTATCTATCGCACGAACGGACGCTAATAATCCGCTCACGGTGACCGCCGCCGTGCCTTGAATGTCATCGTTGTACGTCACAACGCCAGATTTTGATTGAAATTTCCGCAACACCCTGAACGCATTCTTGGGCGCGAAGTCTTCCCAATGAATGATCGTGTTCGGCCCATAGCGTTCGCGTACGGCCTCGACGACTTCCTCTATTAAAGCATCATACGCCTTTGAGCGATCGCGCTCGCGACGTAGTCCAATATACAACGGATCTTCGAGGAGCGTCTTATTATTCGTCCCAGTGTCGATTTGTATCGGCAGCAATCCGCTCGGCGGTACCCCACACGCGGCGTACACCATACTCTTTCCCGCGCTTATCCCCATCCCGTTCGCGCCCTGATCGCCCAGCCCGAGGATCCGCTCGCCGTCGGTGATCACTGCCACCACGACGTCGTTTGCTGGCCAGTTTCGCACCAATCTCTTCGCGTTCCCGGCGTCACTCAATCCAATCCACAGCCCGAGTGGTCGCTGCGTTAGCGTCCCAAACTTCAAGCACGCCTCGCCTACGGTGGGTGTGTACAGAATCGGCAGCAGCGTCTCCGTGTCCGATCTCAATAATTTATAAAACGTTCGTTCGTCGCTCGTTTGCAACGCCACGAGTTCCTTGTACTTTGCAAACGGCGTCTCGCACTGCTCCAACGCCGCGCGCGCGCGCGCTACTTCAACGCCGTCACTCGCAACGCCGCTAGGGATTAGTCCATCGAGACCGCGCTTGGTGCGATCGACCGTGGCGAGACCGTGGTAGTTGCTCGCGTCTCGCAACGACGCGTAGCCCGGCGCCGCGACGCGCGTCGCCGGCACCTTAGCCGCGACTCGGTCCGCCGTACGCGTCGACGCGTGTACGGGCGACGCCTCGGCATTCACATTCGTGTGCGCATGAGCGATCAGAGACGTTCCGAGAGCGACGGTCAAGACGGCTCGGCGCGAAGGGTTTGTGGCTTCGTCTTCGCTCGCGTCTTCGCGCTCGACGTCGACGCGAGCGAAGACGCGGGACGCGACGCGAGCGCGTCCGCGCGAGACGCGAACGCGCGACGAAGCTCGAACGAATGCGAGAGGATCGAGCGCGCGCGCGTGTGCGCGCGACATGGCGCGACGTGAAGTGAGGTGAGGTTTGTATTACCGACGACTCGAGCGGGCGCCTCTGGTCGGCGACGGGATCGCGCTACCGTTGTTGATGCCGTACGGTGGCGGTGACGATCGTCGCCAAGGCGAGCCACACGACCCAGAGTAAATATAAGAACAACACATTTCCTCGCACGCTGCCGCGGATGTCGTAGTAGCTCGTGATGCCCTCCAGAGCGCCGTTCGCGTCGAGGAACACGCGCGGTTCGGCGCGCTGGAAATGATTGAGCATTTGCGCCTGCCACCCGTAACGGACGAAGAGCGTGGGCGGCCAGAAGCTCCATCCGCGCGGAACGTCTTCGGCGTGCAAGAGTAAACCTGCGAACAAAATTTGCAACACGTTATATACTGGTAAGATGGCGTTCGCGGCGTCGACGTCTCGCGCGACGGCGGCGCACGCGTACGCGATGGCCGTGCCGCACTGCTGCACGCCAAAGTACACGAGCCAGTCGACGGCGAAATTTCCCACAAGTCCGACGGCGTTGTACACGATCGCGGTCGCGATCAAAGACACGAAAAATGCCACGCCGGCTTCTTCGAAGACCTTGTATGCGATGTACGCAAGCAACGGGTAGCAACCGTCGTCTAATTCGCGATAGAGCAAAGGGCGCTCCATCAGAATCGACGGCAGATAGGCGCCGGCGGCGAACGCCGGTAGAACGTTATTCATAAACAGCATGTTGCTCACGTTGATTTGCGAATCCAACGAAAATGAAGAACCTTGATTCCAGTACATCGTTCCCATGACGACGGCGAAGATGACGTGTCCCACACTCCGCGCGCCGACGAATTGCGCGTTGCGGTAATTCCTCGCCGTGCGGTACTTCAACAACGTCATCGCCGTGTTGAGGAACGAACTTTGCGCCGGCGACTCTGCGGCGATGGTCGATACGGTGTCGCCCATAGACTTGCGACGGACCACGTCTTTGATGTACTTACGCACTTCATCGCGATTGCGCTTGTGATGAAACGACTGCGCGAACTCGTGCGTGAAATCTGTGGCGTCGTCCGCGGCGGTGCTGATTAAAAAGTCCGCGAAGTTGTCGTTTGGGTCGAAGAAGTACCCGAGCGAGTAAAAGTATGCCTCCGCGCCTTCTTCGCCGAATAACGGACCGGCGTACGTTACTTTACCGTTTCGCAGCATGAGCAAACGATCGAACTGTCGAAAAGCCTCCGAACTGGGCGAGTGAATGGTGGCAATAACCGTGACGCCGTCTTCGTCGGCAAACTTTCGAATGACGCGCATCAAGTCGTACGACGTCTTCGAATCGAGACCGCTCGTGGGCTCGTCCAAAAACAAAACGCGGGGTTGCGTCACGAGTGAGATCCCAATATTCACGCGCTTGGCTTGACCGCCGGAAATCCCTCGCGAAAGCGAGCTGCCGACGACGACGTCGACGCACGACCTCAATCCCAAATCCTCCACGAGCCGCTCCACGCTCGCCGCGCGTTCGCTCGCGGCCACCTTTGGTCCGTCCTTGAGCTCGGCTTGGTACATCAGCGTCTCGCGAACGGTGAGCGATGGGAGTAAACAGTCAAACTGTTCGACGTACGCCGCGCACTTCTTCAGCGCTTCCTTACTCGCCGGCTCATCGCCGACGACGACGCGTCCGGTGAGATACCCCTGCGTCTTGCGCCCGCTGATGACATCCAACAGCGTCGTCTTCCCCGCCCCTGACGGCCCCATGAGCGCAGAAATCTTCCCCGGAAGAAACACCGCGCTCACGTCATCCAGCAAACGCAATTTCGCGCCTTTACTCCCGCGTTTACGCACCTCGTACGTCACCTCGTGCACGACCACCGCCAGCGGCGTCCCGCTCCTCCCCGCGCTCGCCCGCGCCTTCCTCCCCTTCACATCTTCCCCATCCCCGAGCCCATCTCCCATCCGCGCGCTCGCCCGCGCGCATCTCTCGCGTAATCTTTCGCGCTCCAGCGCGTCGACATCGATCGCCGTCGCTTCCGCCACGCTCGGCGTCGTTTCGTCTTCCCCTCCAGGCGCCTCCGTCGCCTCGTTCGCCTCCTGTGCGCCTTCGCGCGTGTTCTCGCTGATCATTCGTCTGTCGTCGTGCGTTCGCGCGCGTTCGCGCGCGTCGCGCGGTGTCCCTCGATCGCCGTCTTCGCCGTCCTCGCTTTACGTCCACAACCCCGTCGTCGCCGGCGCGTTCGTCGTCGCGTTCTCCTTCGTCGACAGGCGTCGTCGTTCGCGTTCGCGTCGAGCGCTCGAGTAACGCTCGGGAGATGAACCGTCGCGGTCGGTCGGTCAACACGTCGGACACTATCGGTCGGTCGGACACTGATGATCGGTCGGTCGGTCGGACACTGATGATCGGTCGGTCGGTCGGACACTGATGATCGGTCGGTCGGTCGGACACGGTCGGTAGTTCGGTCGGTCGGACACGGTCGGTCGGTCATTCGCATCGCTCGCCATCGATCGACCGCTCGCGCGTCGACGCCTCGCGACGAGCGCGCTCGACGGTTTCTTTTGTTTCACTCTCGTCCCTTGTACGCGTTTTTTTCATGACCATCACTCCACGCCGTCATTCATTCATTCTAGCACGAATCGTCGTCCTCTCGCATCGATGCGTCGACGCGCGCACGCACGCATCCCACCGACGACGCCATTCGTCGCCACTTCATTCGATGGTTCATTCGTCATCGACGTCGACGTCACACGAGGACGATCGCGTGCGCGCCCTCATCACCGCCCTCGTCGCTCGCACGTTCGCGCGAGCTCGAGTGGAATGCACGGCGAGCGAGCTCGCGACGCGCGCGACGTACGCGACGCGCGTCGCGCGAAGCGCGATCGGGTCAACGTCATCGCGCATCGACGACGGCGACGACGGCGGGCGAGCGATCGCGATGATGGTGAGCGAAACGAAAGGCACGCGAGCGCGAGAGCGCGCGCGCGAGCTGTCGGCGACGCTCGGTGAGGTCGGGGGCGCGGCGCGCGCGCGCGCGCTGCGGCGATGCTTGCTCGCGATCGCGCTCGATCGCTCGGTCGGTGATGTGGAAACAACGAATGAACGAACGGCGTTGGGAGTGACGAAAACGTCGAGGGCGTCGAGCGCGATCGAGGGCGCGCGCGTGGTGTCGAGGATGGATTTGGAAGGGAAGGCCAAGGCGTTGGCGCGGCGCGCGCGAAGCGGGGGAAGCGACGGCGGCGAATTCGACGAACGGGCGAGCTCGAGGGCGCTCGCCGGGGGAGGGCAAGGGGCGTTAGGCGTACATTCCGTCGGGCGACGCGCGGATGCGTACAGAACGCTGAAGAATGAGCGCGAGGCGTCGGGGGAGCGCGAGGAGCGGGAGTTGGTGCGCGACGCCTTGTTCGCGTGTCAAGGCATCGATGGGGAGTGTATCAAGTTTTCCGTCGCCGAGCAAGGGTACGTGATCGCACCGAACGTCAACGTAAGCGCGGGGCGGAGGAATCTGATCAAGTGCGTAACCGAAGTGGGGTGGTTGTTCAAAAAGGTGAAGAGCGCGCTCGGCGACGACGGCGCAGCCGGAGTATCCGTGGAGGATGGCGAAGGGAGCACTCGGCAGGCGTTCCGCGCGGCGATTCAGCGCGAACTGGCGGATTACTATAAGGTCATCGCCGTGCTCGAATCACAAGCGCAGATTCCGATCGTGGCTTATTTGTCGGATGGGCAAAACAAGGCGCCGCACGGCGACAATTATTTGACGTTGCGGCGATTATTCATTTGGCTCGCCGAGCCTTTAAAGACGCTGCGAACGCTGGCTATCATGGTGGATGCTACGCATAATAAGCGCGGCGGCGCGGCTTTAGCGGCGATGTACAAGTTTTCGCGGCACGGGGACCCGACGTCGACCGCGCTCGTGCGTAGAATTTTAAGCGCGAGCGCGTCGCCGCTCCTCGGCATGGTGCGACGATGGACAGTGAGCGGTGAACTCGAAGATCCGTGCCGGGAATTTTTCGTTTCCGTGGACTACGCGATTCACGATAACGATTTATGGAGGCGCAAATATACGCTCGACGAAGACATGCTGCCGCCGTTTATGTCACGAGAACAAGCGCAGAGCGTGTTGCGGCTCGGCAAGAGCATCAATTTCTTGCGCCGGTGCTGCGACGATGCGAGTTGGTCTGTCGAGTGCGCGGATATCTTGAAAGCCGTCGAAAAGGCTGGTGGACTGCAGTTTGAAAATCCAGCGGCTTTGGAGGTGTTGATCGCCGAGGGCAAGGCGCGCGTGGACACTGCAGTGCGTCGCGTGCTGTTTGACCGCTATAAACTCGGCCAGCACTGCACGGCACTGAAGAAATATTTGCTGTTTGGCCAAGGTGATCTGCACGAGTGTTTGATGGACCTCATAGGATCGAGTTTGAACCAGCCCGCGAACACGCTCAGCGCATTCAAACTGGCTGGTACGCTCGAGCAAGCGGTGCGCAGTAGCAGCGCGCAGACAGACGAATCGGAATTTCTCGATCGCCTTCGCGTGCGTCTCATGGCGCATTTGAACGAGGAAGTCGGCTGGGACGTGTTTACGTTAGAATACACTCTCACGCCTCCGCTAACGACCATATTCACCGACCAAGCGATGAGCAAATACTTGCGAGTCTTCAACTTTTTATGGCGATTGAAGCGCGTTGAACACGCGTTGAGCTCGACATGGCAAACGATGAAGCCTACGGTGACGCAAGCGCTATCTCGCGATGCCGTAAGCGGTGCATCAGGGGCTGTTTTGGCGGAAATGTTGCGTCGATGCCACTCGTTGCGTGGAGAGATGCACAATTTCATGTCCAACTTTCAGTACTACGTCATGTTTGAAGTCTTGGAAACGTCTTGGGCAGACTTTGAAGTCGCACTAGCCGAGTCATCGGATTTGGACGCCATCATCGCCGCGCACGATGTCTTCTTAGACGCCGTCGTTCAAAAAGCGCTGCTCGGATCGAAATCGCAACTCGTTCTTCAAACGCTCTACTCGTTGTTTGAAGTCATGATGGCGTTTCGCGATTTCGCAGACGAACTCTACGACATGGCCACTGAAGTCGTCGCGAAGAAAGCTGCTGCGCGAGCGCGCATCGCAGAGCGCGAGAAACAACAGCAATGGGGCACTATGGTTGGCGAAGAGTCCACCGCTGAGGATTTCTTAGACAAGGACGCGGTGAACGATATGAAGCGCCGAATCGGCGATTTGACCGCCCTCTATTCTCGTCAACTCGACGGTTTCCTCAACTTGCTTCCACTGCAGAGCCATGTTGATATGCAATTCCTGCTTTTTAGACTCGATTTTAGCGAGTTCTACGCCGCCAAAGGCGTCGGTCCGGGCGACGTCGCCATGTTGACTTGAAATCGAAGCAACGCATGTACACTGTGTAGTACTGTTTTCATAAAATGTGCTCTGCGACAACAGCCGTCATCCCGCAGTTCTTGACGCGTCGTCGCGTTTTTATAAGCGCCATGGGTGGTGGTGAGTCCAAGGAGTCCAAATCTCGCGCGGTCATCATCATCTTCGGCCCTCCAGGAGCGGGTAAAGGTGCGCATTCGAGCGGTCAATGGATGACCATGTCTCGGTCGTCGCGACGGTTGACCAGACAATTACCAGAACTACTCGGCTAGCGACGGAGCATGCGCGTCCCGATCAGCGCGACGCAATGACTAAACACTGATACGGACTACTCGTCGACCGTTAGGCACGCAATCTTTGAAAATTTCTGAAACGCTCAACATTCCCACGCTCTCGACGGGGGACATGTTGCGCGCCGCCATCGCCGCCGGTTCCGGCATCGGAAAGCAGGCGAAGGTGGCTGTCGATAGCGGTGCGCTCGTGCCGGATGATGTTGTCGTAGCGATCATTCGAGAACGCATCCATGAAAACGACTGTGATGACGGATTCATTCTAGATGGATTTCCTAGAACGATACAGCAGTCCAGGAAATTGGATGAGATGTTGAAAGGCAGCGACGACGCAGTGGACCTGATCCTTTCTCTCGAAGTCCCCGATGCGTTGCTGGAAAAACGCATCTGTGGTCGGTGGGTGCACAAGGCGAGCGGTCGCTCGTATCACGTGGATTTTAATCCTCCGTTAAGCTTACAAAAGGCTAAGGGCAAGGCGGCAAAGGCGAAGAGAATGTTCGATGACATAACCGGCGAGCCTCTTGAACAACGTTCGGACGACACGAAGGAGGCGCTCACGGCCCGTTTAAACGCGTACCACAAGCAAACTGTGCCTGTCCTGGACCATTACATGCAACAGGGAATCAAAGTCGTCGCCATCGACGCCGCTCGCGACGTCGACGACGTGTGGAAGTCCATCGACGCCGTACTTCCACGCAAGTAGGTGCTGGCACTCGCTAAGAATAGCAAGCTCTGTTGTAAGATGAGAGTATCAACATGTTAACGCACACGTGAGTTAATAAGGCCGAACAAGATGGCATGAATTAAATGCATTTGATTTGTACAACTTGAAATTGAAATGTGCTACGCGTTTCGACCGCTCAAGGCTTGCTACTTCAGCGACGCTCGGACTATTTGTTGAGACAGGAAGTCAGACTTAGTTGATAGAAACCGGGCGATCGTAGATCCACGAAAAGGTCTCCTTGGCTGGCGGCTTCTTGGCAGCCTTCTTGGCGGCAAAGTCAACTAACTTGCGGATGCGGTTCGGCTGCTTCATCAAATACTCTTGAGCCGCCGCGGCATCGCCGCCCAGGCCCGTGAGGTGTTCAATATCCCAGCGCTTGATCAAGTGGTCCATGATGTCAGCGTAATCGTGGCCAGTGTACACGCCGGAGCGCTCGGCGACAGCGGCGAAATCGTCGAAGAGGTCGCGGCCCGTGCGAGCCTTGTGCTTCCCGTCGCACATCATGTGCGCTGGCATCGTGATTTGCTTCTCCATCATGTCCGCAAAGGCGAGGACAGCTCCGTCCGGATCACGCTTCAAAACTTCATCGATGATGCGCTGATATGCGATTTCGTGACGACCTTCGTCGGCGGCTATGATGCCGCACATCTTCGCGAAAGCTGGATCCCCGGCTTCCTTGGCCAGGCGCGCCGTGTTCCCGTGGGAAACCTTCGTCGCGCGTTCTTGGAAAGAAGTGTAAACGAAACCCAGGTACGGGTTGTTATCCGTCTTCGGGTTCATCCCACTGCCGATGAGCTTTTGGATCGTCGTCTCGACGGGCTTCATATTCACCTTACCCGTGCACCACAAGTACTTGTTCATGAGGTCGCCGTGGCGATTCTCTTCGGCGGTCCACTTGCGTGTCCACTTTGCCCACGGCGTGTCATCAGCGCCGGTCAAATCCGCTGTACCTTCAAGCGTATTCAGCATGTTCATGTACGTCGGCAGCGCTTCTTCGGTGATCATGTCCCCAACCAGTACGACGAACAGATCGTCGGGGATATTCGCCGCGCGTTTACGGATCTCGGCAACCTACTCAAATAAGCACGTATGCCTCACGTCAGTCTCCCGTACGAACACATCTCAACAATCACCCATTCCTCTTCATTCTCCGTCCCTCACCGACGCTCGCGCGCGCTCATGCACGCGCGATTCGCGGTATATTCCGACCCAAACGATCTCCGCGCCCTAGCGCGCTCGGCGCTCGCTCGCCTCTCTCCCTCGCTCGCGCACCTGATCCAAAAAATCCGCCGACGCCGCTTCGGGCAAGTAATCTTGCGGCTGCCAGTTCGTTTCCGGGTCCTTCAACAGCGTGCTCAGCTCGCCCTCGGCGAACGAATGCATGTCCTCGATCACTTCCCGTCGCTTCTCGCTCAACCCTCGCATGCTTTGGTCGTCCGATTTCACTATGATTCTCGGCGACGCCACCGCGTTCGGCGCGCGCGCGTTCGCGCGAGACGCGCGCGATGGCGTGCGTCGCGCATTCCCATTATTCCTCCCATTCGCACGCGCGTTCGCATCGAGCGAGGACGCCACGATCGCGAGCGTCATCGTGCGCGCGGATGTGTGCGGTCGACGTCGACGCGCGCGATCGACGCGCGCGCGCGACGCGCGCGAGACGCGCGCGAATTCGCGTAGTCGCGACGTCGCGTGCGCCATGAACGCGCGCGCGTTCGCGGATTATGGGACGTGTCGCGACGTCGCGCGCGAATTCGCGTAGTCGCGACGTCGCGTGCGCCATGAACGCGCGCGCGTTCGCGGATGAAGGGACACGTCGAATCGACTCCCGTCACGGGAGTCCCGTGGGCACACCACCATCGCGTGATGCGCGCGATAGGCATCGAGCGAGACGCTCTATGGACGACGCGCGCGCGCGAGGCGTCGTCCAGGGGTCGACGTCGACGGGCGACGACGCGGCGCGCGCGTGCGCGTGCGCGTCCTCGCGTATGATGATACAGACGCGTGACGCAAAATGAACACATCGGAGGCGCTCGAACGGCGAAAACGTCGGTGGAAAATCTGCGAAAATGCACCGAGGCACGGGATATTCCCCCGACCGCGCGTCGATCGACGTCGCGCGCGGGCGCGAGCGCGCGAGCGAGCGAGCGAGCGAGCGACGGGCGCGCCATTCGCGCTCGCGAATCGCGCGCGACGTTCGCGAACGGGGAGATTTATTTTTTATCCTTTCGCGTTCTTCGCGCGCGACGGACGCGTCGCGTCGGTCATCGCGAGCGCGCGCGCGAGCGAGCGCGCGAGCGCGCGCGCGTCCGTTCGCTTCGTCGCATCGAGCGGGCGTTGACTCGTCGCTTTCTTTCGAACGTTCACGGCGAACGCGAACGGGGCGAACGGGATGGGTCGACGAATGAGCGTCGACGCGACGCGTTCGGCGAACGCGAATGCGGGATGGCGAGAGCGCGAGTACACGTTCGAGGACGTGCGCGCGCGCGTCGGGAAAGATGACTGCTGGGTCGCGTGCGGGGACGGCGCGTACGACGTCACGCGGTGGGTGAGCGAACATCCAGGAGGGGCGACCGTACTGGAACAGTACGCCGGTCGAGATATGACGGATGCGTTCGCGGCGTATCACGGAGGCCAGCCTCGGGCTGAGGCGATGTTGAAGTCCATGCGCGTGGGCGCGGTGACTCGCGTCGAGCCACCGGCGCACCTGGCGGCTTTTCGCAAGTTTAATATGGAGGTGCAAGTCGGAGAGCTGCGCACGAAGTTTTCAGATTATGGAATCATCATGATTCGAATTGCGGTGATTTTCGGTGCGATGTTAGCTTGTGTGCTGCATCCGGCGGCGGGATTCACGACGCACATGTTCGGCGCCGTGCTCTTGGGACTTTTTTGGCAACAGAGCATGTTCATCGGACACGACGCCGGACACGCTTCGATCACGTTTGATCGCAAGAAGGATTCTATGATTGGATTGGTTGTAGGTAATTTGTTCAATGGCGTTGGTATTGCGTGGTGGATGGCCACGCATAACGTGCATCATTGCGCGTGTAACTCACTAGAGTGCGATCCAGACATTCAACACATGCCCGTGTTCGCCGTTTCGAGCAAGTACTTCAACTCGGTGTATTCGTTGTATCACCGTCGCCAAATGACGTTTGACCGTTTTGCCAAAGCGTTTGTGAGAGTTCAGCACTACACGTTCTACCCAATCATGATGGTCGCGCGCATCAATTTGTACGTCCAGACGCTCATTCACTTGGTCAAATCGAAGCACGTGCGCAATCGCGAGTTGGAATTTCTCACCCTCGCCGGCTTCGCCGCTTGGCTCACTGTTTTGATTCAGTCTTTGCCCGCCCGTCATAGGGTCCCATTTTTCTTTTTATCACACGCTATCGCCGGGATTATTCATATCCAGATTTGTCTGTCGCACTTTTCCATGGACGTTTTCGAAGGGCGCCCGGAGAAAGATGCTTGGGTGAAGATGCAAATAGGCGGAACGATGAACATCAGCTGTCCGGCATGGTTGGATTGGTTCCACGGTGGTTTGCAGTTTCAAACCGAACACCACTTGTGCCCGCGGTTACCTCGTCATAAACTTCGCGAGTTTAGAGATCAAGTCGTACGTCCGTATGCCAAGGCGAACGGTCTCACGCTCAAATCGATTGGATTTTGGCGAGCCAACGTCGAGATCGTTCGCACGCTCAAGCAGGCGGCGAGCGAATCCAGGCTCGCCCCACATTTTCACGCGGCGATTCACTTATAACTGCGACTTATACTTATCCCGTATTGCCCTGTTCAGACCCTCATTAATTATCGCTCGCAGGAGGAAGCGTACCGCTGAGCGCACATTGGCTCTTCGCGCGACGCCCTCCGGCGAGTCGTCTTGTTTTCGTGTTCGTGTACCAGTACTCATCAGGTTGCTTCATTTATATTTCTTTAGTTGAATTTATGCGCTGTATTTCCATACTGTAGGTATTTTCCTCATCATGTTTTACATTCTCTCACCGACGCGTCGCGACCAGCCTCGCCTCGCCCCTACGGCGCCAGTCGCGGTTTCCCCGATTCGCGCGCGCGAGATCGTCACAGCACAACGCGCGTGTTTCCTCGCCGCTCTCGCGCTCGATCGCCGTCGCGCGTCTACCGCTCCTCGCCTTCGCTTCTCACTTCGATTTCCCTTCGCTCGTATGGCGGACCACGACGACGACCGCATGCACGACGACGATAACCCGCGACGCGCCGCCGGTGACGATCGTCGCGCGGACGATCGCGACGAACGCGTCGAACGCGACGGGCCGCACCCGCGAGACTTGCCCGGGGTGACGGTACTCGTGCGCAATATTTCTTGGGACGCGCGCGAAGACGACGTTCGCGCGCTGTTCGAACCGCACGGGAACGTTCTGGACGTGTACATGCCCAAAGATTACCAAACCAAGCGACCGAAAGGATTGGCGTTCGTGAAGTACGCGGTGCAAAACGAAGCGGATAACGCGATCGCGGCGTGTAACGACGCGCGATTGCTCGATCGAGAAATAAGATGCGAGATCGCGCAAGGAAAGGCGAAGAGCGCGGATGAATTCCGAGCGCAAGCGCCGAGACGGGACGATCGAAGAGATTTTAACCGCCGGGACGATCGCCGGGACGATCGCCGCGGGGGGTACGACGATCGACGAGGCGGACACGATGATCGCCGAGGAGGGTACGATGACCGCCGTGGTGGTTTCGATGACCGCCGAGGTGGGTTCGATGACCGCCGGGGTGGGTTCGATGACCGCCGAGGCGGAGACCGCCGAGGGGGAGGATCTTACGAACGTCGCGACGATCGCCCATACGCGCCACGCGGTGATCGCCCAGGTGGCGATCGCCCTCGCGGGCTCTGCTACGACTTCCGCGATGGAAAGTGTCAGCGCGGAGATTCTTGCCGCTTTTCGCACGACGATGCCGCTCGATGAGCGTGAGAAACCTTGCCAGTGACGTGAAGTTTTTGAGTAGAATTACATTACCAAGCATTACCAAGCTACGTACCAGACGATGTGTTCCAGGACGAGTCTAAAATCTAATTGTATCGAATATCGCACTGCGCGATGGATCCGTGGCTTGCCTAAGCAGCGCGTTTCTACTCGCGCGTTTCATTTCACGAGAGCTCAACCCTGAGAAGAGGAGCGCAATCGCACGTTTGTATCGCGATTGTTTCTGATTGAGCACGCGGAGAAACGCCGCTCGAGCGAGAAACTCAACGTGTGCACACGGTATACGTCCAACGCTTCCACAATGAGCACGCGCATGTGCGGTACTACGCTGAATTAACAGTACGCCGAATTTAATCGTGCGCTTGATCGCGCGATAGAGCGCAACTTGTGCTATTGGATTGCACCCAGGAATTTTACTCGCCGCGGTGACATAACTGTGCGTCTTCATCGCCGCCAAGAGAAAGAGTTGAAAAACATTCACCCGACACGTGAGCGGCGAATTAATTGACTCGTCATAAAATAACGCCGAGCACTTTGGTTTTAAAAACGCGCACATGCGGTCGGGTAATCGAGCCCAAACCGTGCGTCCAATTGGGAGGTTCATCGTCTCTCGAAGAAATTCTCCCGAATACCGGGAATAATCCACCATTATTTCCAAATTATCAATATTTATCAATACGCCACACCAAGGAATGAATTCGCGTCCATCGACGTTCTTAAAAGTCCGCGCTGGCAAATCGGGGCCGTGATCAAAGTTGCATGAAGTCTTTAGGGTGTTAAGCGTGCACCCGTGTTCCTCAAATCCGCGCTTGCACGTATCGACGAATGCCTTGGCGCGCAACTCATTCGTGGTGACGAACAAAATATCGTCCATCCAGCGGCAGACCGTCGACGTGTCATCACAAAACCCAGTCAAGAGCTTGTACTTGTGCTCTAGATGACCATAGAACAGCGAACAAAGCAATGGAGAAACAACCGAGCCTTGCGGTATTCCGACGGTTTGCAACATAAATTTACCTCGAGAAGCCACCATGTTCTCTTGAAGGTGCGCACGAAGGAGCGGAATAATGACATCATTAGACACTTCCGATGCCAGACCATTATCGATGATAACCGAACCTCTTGACTCGCCACGCAGAATCGCCACTCCTCCAGTGTTGTCCCGTCTATGTTGCGCGGTCAACAATGGTCCGGGCACGCCTCGCACCTTGCCGGCATCCAGTGACGCTACAGTCCTTTTGTACTTTGCTGTGCCATCGTGCTGAACCACGGTATAACGCAACGTTTGATAGGCAGTTCCTTGAATCAAGTCCATGGCGACGCGTTCAAGGGTGTTCAAAGGTAAGTTATCAAACGCCCCTTTGATATCTGTTGCCAGAACGAACACACGACTGCAACGACCACTCCGTTTCTGACGGCGAATCGCTCGCAAGCACGGTCCTAGCCGCACGAGAGTAGACTTGTAATCCCCAACTGCGGCACCCATGACGTCCGGGTCGCGAACCGTCTCGTAAGCTAACACGTCGAATACATCCTTCAAGCGAGAGTTCACAGCGTGAAATTCCTTCACTGTACGAACTTTCTTCGCCTTGACGATAAATTTTGAGGGCTTATTGAGCACTGCGACGGGGCGTAAACCAGTACCTTTTGGTAGAAATCTAATGTTTGAAAAGCCCAAGTTTGACGCATTCGCTCGCTCCAGCATGGCCGAAGCTTCTTTGGTTGTCAATCGCTTGAATGACGTTTGCTCTAAGTTTTGCAAAGTCGCACTCACCAATCGGGCCCAGACGCCTTTCCTGTAAAAAAACATTCGTTGTCTGTGCGTTTGCGTATCAGTGCAATAAAAGTGCGAACGTATCAGCGGGAAAACCATGTCATTTACGATCCAAGCGATCCAATTGCACACCATTTTGCGTTGACTCGCCTCGGCTTGTCCGGCGCAGCCGATATTGATTTTATCAGATTTAAAGCACTTAAAATCCGCTGTGTGCACGTTGTGCATCGCTTCGTGCAACGTACAACGCTCGTATCGACGCATAGACACTACGCGCTTGATGAAACCTTGCAAAGCTTTTTGCGTTCGTTCTCCCCCTAATAACTCGCTCGGAAAGATGTACGCGATTACGGACCACACAAAGGCTGCAACGGAGCGCGGCGGAGTGTACGCTGACAGCAGCGACTCGTCACGGACTTCAGTTAGCCGGCTCGAGGCAACCATCGTACCTTTGGGCATAGGTGCGTGGCGGTTCAAAAGTCGTGCGAAGGGACACGTTTTCGCCCGCTGTAATGCCATTTGAAGTGCCGGCAGCAACGCTCGGCGGAATTTACGCGGCACTTTGTGCGTGCTCTTGGCGTTCCTTACCCGTCGTTTGCCATGATCCTTAGTGATCTTCACAAACTTCTTTGCGTTGAATATTTCTTGATAAACTCTCCGGGACGCACGAATGCCAGTGCCACTCGACCGAAGAGCGTGAGATGCGGGAAGACCAGGCTTTTTTGCAAACGACGAGCGAAACATAAATGCGTTTCGATCGAACACAACGCCCGCAAGCTTCACCTTATTATTTCGCGTTGTGCTCGGCGTTCGATTGACCACGCGCCCCATACGTGGCGGTGTAACCTTTTCCACAGCAGCTTCCGTCGCCTCTTCAGTCTGCGGCTGGGTCTGATTGAGTTTTTGCTTCTCTCGTCTGCGTACCCAACTCGGCGCTCTGCGCTTTCGCTTCGCAGCATCCACAACATCTTGACGCTCAGTGACGTCTTCGTCAGGTTCACTTTCCGTCTCGCAAACGGTAGTCTGCTCGTCGTCTGTCGAAGTTTGACTCTCCTGCGATGAACGCAGGACTTTTGATAGAAGTACGACTTGTTGCAAATCCACCTCGCTTATGAATGGATTCTTCGTGAGCGGACTCGTCGGTTCGTCTTCGGATACACACTTAGACTCGATCGCGTTGCGCGCCGACGCGAGCTCCTCGGCCTTCCTCTTCTTGCGCGCAACGTTTGCGACGTACTTATCTCTCCGCAACTGCATGCGAGTCTTGCTCGTCGCCTTTGCGGTTACAACGCGTTTGCGATGACAAACGGTGTCAACCGCGCTCCCACAAATTTGCAGAAGCGGCGTGTCTCGCGCCGAACCCACGCGTATGAACACGCTGCAATAGAGTAACACGTGCATCATCAACTCCTCTCCAATTCTATCGCACAAGGTCTCCCAAACCGGGGACTTGAACGCCTGATACGCGCTCGTCACGCACGACATTGTCACCCCCGGCGCGCCGGCCAAATCCATCGTGCGCCCGCGCGACGCGTGCTCAATCCGTCGACTCATGCCCTTACACAACACGTTCAACGGCTTCGCCGACGCCCTAAACGAGTGTTCGATCGCGCAGTGCACGATATCCAACACGCTCCGCGTTCGCCCAAGCGTCCCTCGCCCAGACGTCGTCGGCGCCCCCTCGTCCGCGAACGCGTACGTCTGTCTCAACAACGTCTCCGCGTACGCCTCCGAATCCCCCACTTTTCGAAGCACGCGCTGCGCTACTCCGTGTCGCGCGCACAAGTACTCAATCGTCTCCTATTATCCCACGCGTACTCGTCAATCACCCCATCGTTCGTCCTCGCTCGCTCGTCGCCCGTCGCTCGCGCAAACCAGGCACCGCGTTCGCTCCCGTCGCTCGCTCGCGCACCTCCAGCGTCCGCACTCTCGCGTGCGTCGCCGCGAGCGCCAGCGGCGCGCGCGACGCCTCTTTTTTCGTTTTTTTCTTCCTTCTCCCTTTCGTCCATGCCGTTCGCACGCGCGATTCCCTCGCTGTCGCGTCTCTCGACGTTTGAGAATTTTGAATCCCGCTCGTTCGCCCATCGTCGCGCCCCTCCGTCGCCTCTTCGGCGCATCGACGCGGGCGTTTCGCGCGCGACATCGCGAGCGACGACGCGTTCGATGTCGCGCGATGGCGACGCGCGCGCCGAACGGCGAGACGCTCGATGCGTCGCGCACTGAAGAACGATCGCGCGATCCGCGCGCGACTCGCCATCGCGCGATCGCGCGCCGAGAGACCGACGGAGGCCAACGCGTGAGATTGATGTCGATCGAAATGCGGTGTGTCTAGTTTCCATTCGCAAAAGGGACGTTTAAGGGAATGGAAGTCGCGGCGTCGGCGCGCGCGCGCGCGGGCGTCGCCTCGACGACGTGCGTCGTCCCGAGATGGTGCGTGGACTTTTCTACGATTTCTAACCCCGCGTCTTCGATGAGCTTCAAGACGTCGCGGTTCCAGTAACATCCCCATCGATTGGCGTGCGCGTGGGCGAAATGGTCGAGAATGTTGCTCAGCCAGCGATGGTGGCTCCGCCCGTGCTCGAGTAACAAAATCCGCCCGCCGTCGCGCTTGACGACGCGCTTCATCTCTCGCAGCGCCCCGAGCGCGTCGTCGTAACTGCATAAACCAAACGTATCCACGACGGTGTCGACGCTCCCTGTCTTCACCTTTGCCATGGCTTGGGCGTCGCCTCGCACAACCGTCGTCCGTCCCGCCGTCGTCCCGCCGTCGCGCGTCCGCAACTTCGCCCGAGCCTCCTCGACCATGGCCTCGCTCGCGTCCATAGCGAGCAGCGTTCTAACCTTTGTCGCGTCGTAATACCGAAAGTTTCTCCCCGTGCCGCACGCCACCTCGACGACGTCCCCGGTTGCGCGCCTCGCGAGCGTCGCGCGCATCCTCTCGATGCCGCTCCAATACTCGCTCGACCCCACCGCGTCGTCAAAGGATTTTGCCTCTCGATCGTACGCCCCGTTGCGCGTTTTCGAGTCCACGATCTCGCACGCGCACGTGCGCGCGGGCAGCGCGGTACCGTAGCCGACGACGACACCCGCGCACGCGACCGACGTGGCGACGACGGAGGCAACGATGCGAGGCAACATGTGGCGATTAGACGTCAGAGCGCCGCACCAATATATGTATGTCACCGGTCTCAATCCGAATAATATTACTACACGTGTACTATGTTGAGCGCGAGTACTCGCGGTGACGTTTGCTGAACGCCTCGCGTGAGCGACGGCGCGGCGGTCAGCAGTTAGTAATATCTAACAGCAAAAATAGTGCGCATTCCTCCAAGAACAGCGATGACAAAATAGTACGTCACGCTTCCAGTGAAAATGTATGAGTCAAATCTGTCCAGTAATCCACCGTGTCCGGGGATGAGGTCTCCACTATCTTTCATCTTTGCGTTGCGCTTCATGACGCTCTCCAACAAGTCGCCAAAAATTGAGGTGAGAAACACCGTTGTACCTAATATCGCGCCTTGCAGCAAAGTTCCCGGCCATCCGAGCGCTCTAAATAACGCGACACACATGCTAATCGTAGCCAGAAGCCCGCCGACGGCGCCCTCTACCGTCTTGTTCGGACTCACCGCGGTGAGCTTATTTTTACCAAACGTTTTGCCGAAAGCGTACGCGCCGACGTCGGCGCTCACGATGCACAGAACCGTCGTCAGCGTCGCCGCGAGACCAAGGGACCATATATCCGGACCTCCGAGCCACGCCGGCCAGAGCGAAATGAGAGAACCGCTTCGATCGAGCGCGACTCCGCTCATACCTCGAAGCTTAACCCAAAACGTTGGCAAAAAGCCGCAGTAAAATATGCCGAATAGCGACGACGTGAACTCGTTGAAATGCGATTCTTCGTTCACAATGAGCATGGCGCACAGCGCTGTGAACGACATCACGACGGCGATGAGTATAGACGACATGCGCCCGGCGTAGACGTGCAATAATATAGGCAACGCTCCGCACACGACGACGCATAACCGAATCGCCCATTCGGGGGGGGGATACGGCAGCTCCTTGTTCATTTCCTTCACCATGCCGAAAAACTCCGCGCACGACGCCGCGTTGAACATCGCCATCGCCAAAACAAACGCCCATCCCCCGGCGAAAACGATGCACGCACCCGCGGCGCCCATGGCGAGCGCGCTCGTGACCCGCATAACAAAGTTCGACACCTTTTTCGGTTTCGGCTTCGCCTCCTCCTCCTCGCTCGCATCCGCCATCGCTTTCGCGCGCGCACCGATCTGCGATCGCCCATCACCGCGCGCCCAATCGCCGCGCGCATCGAAATATCCCGCCGCGACGACGACCGTTCTCCCTTTTCCCCGGCTCGCTTTCCCGCGCGCCCACCCCTCGAATTCGCTCGCTCGCGCGCGCGCCTCCATCTCACCCTTCCTCGCGCTCTCGCCATCGCTCTCCAATCGCGCGAACGATTTCCATTCCACGCGCGTTCGTCCTCGCGCGTTCATTCGCACTCGCGCTCGATCGATTCGCCCGCTTCGCCCGCGCGCATTCCGTGCGTTCACCAACCCTCCGCCATTCGCGCATTCACGCGCGTTCATCCGTCGCGTCCTCGTCCTCGTCGTCCCGTCGTCGTCGTCCGCCCGCGCGCGATGCGCGTGGAATTCTTGTCTGTTTTTCCCTCACGCCCGTCCGAGGTCTCGACGGGCGATCCGTCGACGCGTCCTCGCGCGTCGCTGACGATCGTTCGACTTCGCGATGCGACGCGTCGTCCATCGCGTCGTCCGTGTGGAAACGGACGACGCGTCGGGCGTCGTGGGTGCAACCGACCGACCGCGATCTCCACGATCGATCGATCGCGATCGCGATCGACGATCGATCGATCGACCGCGATCGACGTCGATCGATCGATCGATCGCGTTCACGCGTTCACTCGATCGATCGACCGCGAGTGACCTCATGGACCGACCGACCGACCTCTCCCGT
>Ga0222712_10002229_pt1 | contig 22533 bp, 19 predicted proteins | sample C33_657DmetaG_FD_165043 | JGI IMG/M metagenome (GOLD analysis project Ga0222712, IMG submission 165043) | Estuarine water microbial communities from San Francisco Bay, California, United States - C33_657D | ecosystem: Environmental > Aquatic > Marine > Unclassified | place: USA: California... | reverse complement strand
AGGCCCAACCCTAGGGCCCACTATTGGCGGCTATATTATGGAACATTTTAGCTGGCCATTAATATTTTTAGTAAACATTCCAATAGGCGTTATTGCCACCACACTCTCTCTAATTTTTATTGAAGAGAAAGCTGGAGAAGGCACTAAAAAAGATCAAATTAAAATTGACTTTGTTGGTATTGGATTGCTAATGGCTGGTGTAAGTTGTTTGCAATATGTATTAGAACGTGGCGAAACAGAAGATTGGTTTAGTAGTGAATCCATTAGATTTTGCGCACTCATTGCATCACTTAGTATTGGACTATTTATATGGCACGAATTACGCATTAAACAACCTGCCGTAAATATTAGACTTTTAGGAAACAGAAACTTAGGTGTCACTACCATTTTTACTTTTGTCGCAGGCTTTGGTCTTTTTACATCTGTATTTGTATACCCAATTTTAGCGCAACGTGTTTTAGGATTCACCCCTTACGAAACGGGCGTTACACTTTTAGCACCAACATTATTTGGCGTAATTGCCATGCCTATCATGGGAATATTACTAAGTAAAGGCGTACCTCCATTACCATTTATTGCGATTGGCTTTTTACTTTTTACAGTGTATTCATTTATGAATGCAAGGGTAAGTTTAGACATTGGCAAAGCCGACCTCTTTTGGATTTTTGTAATTAGAGCCATGGGTATAGCCATGAGTCAGCTACCGCTCATTAACCAGGCAGTAGCAGGGCTTCATCCCAAAGATTATGCAACGGGCATTGGACTCAATAATATGATCAGACAAATTGGTGGCGCATTTGGTATTGCCGTAGCCAATAATTATATCGCTCGCCAATATGCACAACACCGTTCTGACTTAGTAAGCGGTATGCAAAATGGACAAGCGCAAGTAAATACCATTGCACAAAATATTATGGCTAGAACCGGCGACGCCGCCATTACAGCTCAAAACAAAGGATTAGCACTTGTAAACGGCGCAGTAGAAAGACAATCTTATTACCTCGCCTACTTAGATACATTTAGACTTGTTGGCATCTTTTTTATTGCCATCATTCCACTCGTACTTTTTTTAAGGGTTAAGAAAAAATCGGCAGAAGAAATTGCAGCCACCATGAAAGCAGCCTCTGAAGCACATTAAAATAATTGAAAAGAAGAAAAAATATAGAAATGAAAAGAATTTTATTATTTGCTACACTTATACTTGCTGCAAATGGCATACTAACGGCACAAGTAAATACTTCAAAAAGTTTACAGCAACTTGTAACTCAGTCTTTTGCATATTTTCCTAAAATAAAAGAAGCGTTAAACACAGAAGCCATTGCAGCTGATAAAATTGTTTTAACTGATCTCAATAAAAATCCTTTTGTTCAAGCGCAAGTAGGCTATTCGTACTTAGCGCCCGTTTCAAAAGCAACCCTTCCTATAAATGGAACCAATCAAACGGTAAAATTTATGCCAGACCATAACTACAACGCGGGCTTTAATGCAAACTATGTAGTTGCCGATTTTGGAAGATTACAAGCCAATCTCGAGCGTGCTAAATTAGATTTACAATTCGCAAAAGACAATACAGAACTTTTAAAAAATCAATTGGCTGCGCAGGTGGCTAACATTTATTATAGCCGTGTTTATTTAATAAAAGCCATTGCTATACAAGATTCGGTCATTGCATTTTTAGAAGCCAATAAAAAAGTTACAGAAAATAAATTTAAAGAAGGCGAAGCTTTAAAAATAGACTTGCTAAATATACAAGCCAGTATTGACAACGAAGAAAACAAAAAAATAGACTTACAAAATAGCCTCGAAAAACAAAACAATTTATTGCAATTTGCAACAGGCGCTATGGTTCCAGCAGGCAATCAATTTGATTTTACAGTTGCTACCACTAAAACACTTGCAGCCATTGACACGACTAACCACCAACTCACCGAATTTAAATTAGCCGCAGACAAAATAAGTCAAGCCAAGCAAGATTTAGCCATAGCAAAACTGATGGACAAGCCAACCATTGGACTTTCTAGCGCACTTGGATTTAGAAATGGATACCTACCATCTCTCTATGAGTTTCAATTAAACGGAGTAGCTGCTGTAAACTTATCTATCCCTATTTACACAGGCGGGAAAACAAAGCAGCAAATAAAAATAAATCAAAGACAAATTACCCAACAAGAAATAGCCCTCAACAGCTTAAGTAATACCTATAAAAAAGATATTGCATCAGCGCTTGCCGATATCAATAGCAATAGTAGCAGACTAAAAAATACAAGCTCTCAAATTGCACAAGCTAGCTATGCGCAAAACCTTGCAGCCGTAAGGTATAAAAACGGAGTAGGCACTCATTTAGAACTTATTAATGCTAGCACCAACTTACAAAGAGCTGCTTTTACTGCATTACAATACGAGTATCAACTATGTTTAGCCAATATTGAATACGCTAAATTATTAGGCCTTAATTATTGGTAGTATACAAAGGATGATTACTTGCAAATTGTTGCATAGTGCTAAAATTACCATGCGGCTGCAAGTCTTGAAGTAATTGATACAACCTATCTAGTAGCTGCTTACCCGCATGTTTTGTGGTATAAGCAGGAAGGCCATACCCTGTTACATCTACAAACTCCCAAGGGTGAAAATATAAACTAAGGTGCCCATCCTTTTCTAATGCCTTCTTACATAATTGCAAATAAAAAGCGTAAGGAAAGTTTTTAAAACTTAACCAAAAAAGCGGTAGCCTCAAATTTGCAGAAACAGAAGCCGGAATCCGGAACATACCATCATCTACAAAACAAGTTCTAGGCTTACTTAAATGATTGTACCTGCCAGGAAGCCATGTTGGATTCATGGATGCATCATACCCGTAGCCTGCAGCTTTAATAGCATCCATGGGCACTTGTTTCATACGTGGCACACGAAGGCCTGTTACAGATTTCCCCGTTATTTGCTCAAGCTTTAAGCGTGAACTTTGCAAATGTTCGAGTTCAAAAAAACTATGATAATAGGTATGGGATGCTATTTCATGACGTTCCGATAACGCTTGTATAGATGAGGCAAAATGATCTGCAAAATTTGCAGTGGTAAAAAGTGTTGTTGCGAGATTAGGTTGTTGCAATAATGGGGTAAGTGCTTCCAAACCTCTTGCACCTATTTCCAATTGTTTTTGAGGCGGTAAATTAACGCCATACTCGAGCGGCATGTCAAACTCTTCTACGTCAAAACTTAATAAAATTTGAGGCGTCATAATTTGGCTGCTTTCACTAAATATTGAGGACGGTTTTTGCTTTGTTCAAAAAGCTTTCCTAAATAAATACCTACAATCCCAAGCATCATAAGTATGATTCCGCCAAAGAAGGCAAGCGTAGCAACAATAGATGCCCAACCGTGTACTTCGGTTCCACTATAAAAAGCATAAATGATATAAGGAATATAAAGAAGTGATAAAAATGCAAATGCAAAACCCATATAAGCTGCAAAATAAAGCGGCTTATTACTAAAGGTAGCAATACCTGTAACGGCAAACTGAAGCATTTTTTTTGTAGAATACTTTGTTTCACCAGCATGCCTAGCCTGTGGTTCATATTCGATTTTTGTTTGCTTAAAGCCAATCCATTTTACCAACCCTCTATAAAAAATTTCTTGATCTGGAAGTGACAATAAAGCATCTAGTGTTTTACGGTTCATGAGTCTAAAATCGGCAGAGCCAGGCTCTATCTCAATTTCAGACAAGTAGTTCATGAGTTTATAAAAGAAATTGGCTGTTACTTTTTTTGAAAATGAAATGTGTTCATTGTCTTTTCTAACGGTATACACAACATCGTACCCTTCCTGATGCGCTGCTAATAAACTAGGAATAAGTGCAGGCGGGTGTTGCATATCGCCATCCATCATTATTACAATATCTGCAGAAGATGCATCTAGCCCAGCTTTTAATGCATTTTGATGGCCAAAATTTCGAGATAAAGAAATGTAAAAAACATCGTCTTGGTTATGAGCCAATTCTTGAATGGCGTGTAAAGTACCATCCGTACTTCCATCATCCACAAACAAAACTTTACAATCATACCCTGTTCCTATAAATGCCTCTTTAATAGCTGCATAAATAACTGGAACATTGTACTCTTCGTTGTGTGCAGGGATTACTATTTCTACTAGCTTGCTCATGCCATTTTTTGATTAAACTGACTTTTGAATAGTGTATACACTACCGCAAGCCAAGCTATAAAGCAAGGTAACGCTTTTAAAGAATAACGTAAAACATATTGCTCCCTAATAAACCTTGGGAATAAATCGGTAGGGGAAAATATGGTTAGCAGTAACACCAACCCCATCAATACTTTGTAGGGCAATCTGTTGTTATCTGGCTGTTGAACATGCCATATTAAATAACCAATCACCGCTATGACATATGTTGGCGATTCGGCAGAGGAACTAAAAATTACTAGCCCAATTAACAATAGCGCTAAATAGTGAAGTCTATAGGCCTGATTTTTCCAAAAATTAAACCTAAGTAGCGGGAGTAACATTAATATACCCGCAGGAAGTGTTACAAAAGTATTAGGCATCTGATAAACCCCAAATATTCTACGAACCATACCCATTACTGATATATCCTGCATACCAGCATTCATACTTGACACTATATTTTGACCATTTTTTTCTACAAGAACTGTAAACCAATTTTTATAGGATTCAATAATAAACGAAGGAGAGGAAATGATCATGGGTAAACAAAATAGCACTACAAACCACATAGCACTATAAAGAATAAACTTTTTCTTATGGGGCGTAAATAAAAAAAACAAAAGCCCAACAACACTATATATTTTTATAAGTGTACCTGCAACAATAAAAAAAGTGCCTAATAAAATATCTTCTTTTTCGATAGCAGTAAAACTTAATAATATCATGCCACAAAGCATGGGATTAAACTGCACAGAGTGAATAGAGGTAATGAGTTCAAAAACGCCAATAAGTAATATCCAACGCTGTTGTAAAACGGTAACCGGCAATTTTTTGATGGCATAAAATAAAACAGCCACATTAAACAAGCACCAAAAAAAACAGCCAACATAAACAGGTAGCAAAGCAAATGGTGCAATTAGAATACTAAACAATGGACCGTAATGATTTACATCTGCATACTCTGATGGATAAGATAAATACAAATGTTTTTGCTCTAGTGTATGCCAGAAAACTTGTTTGTAAATTAAGTAGTTATTGATGTCGCCTAAACCTCTGCTTATTTCTGCAATGCAGGCAAGTATAGGGAACAAAAACCAAATAACAGTAAGTACTGGTACTCGGGTATTGGTTAACATGGTATTTTTTAAAGGGAAGCCCATTTTGTATATCGGTAAATTTGCATCAAAATTCGGTGATAGTCAAATTTTTACCGGTAATTCCGTCAAAATGGAACAAAAAATTAAACAAATTTTTTGCCTGAAAATCTATCTTAAAGGCACGGTTTGGTGCATTTCTGGGATTAAAACATCCTTAAACCCTTTACGCTCAAGACGTTTTGCAAAATCTTGTTGTACGTCATAGTCGCCATGTACAACAAATAGCTGCGTAACCAATTCTGGACTTTGGCAACTCAAATACTGGCACAAATCTTCATAATCACCATGCGCAGACATGCTTCGCATTTGTCCTATTTCGGCAGCTACCTTATAATATTCGCCATAAATTTTTACTTCTTCTACCCCACTTGATAAACGTCCACCAAGTGACCTTGGTTCGCAATAACCAACAATTAAAATGGTATTATCTCTACTCCCAATATTATTCATAATGTGGTGCTTAACCCTGCCCGCATCTGCCATACCACTTGCCGAAATAATTACACAAGGCTGATCGAGTGTGTTTAACCTTTTACTTTCCTCTACAGAACTAATAAAAGTTAATCCATCAAAATCAAATGGATCACTATCATTTTCCATGATTTTTTTAATGGTCTTATTAAAATATTGTGGGTACCTTTTTAATAATTCAGTAGCTTCTTTACTGAGTGGGCTGTCTACAAAAAAAGGAATTCGAGGCAACCTTTTTTCTATACTTAATTGATTAAGTGCATAGAGCAATTCTTGAGTTCTACCTACACTAAATGCAGGAATAATCAATTTTCCTTTTTTATGAATGCAAGTTTTTTCTATCCAAGACAAAAGCGCATCGGGTGTGCCATGCACTTCATCGTGTAATTTATTTCCGTACGTACTTTCGATAATTACATAATCTGCTTGCGGGAAAGCGGCTGGCGCTCTTAAAATGGCGTCGTTGTAACGGCCAATATCGCCACTAAAACTTAGTTGTTTGGTAACACCGTTTTCTGTGATTTTTAGATGTACAGAGGCGCTGCCAATGATATGACCTGCGTCTGTAAACAAAAGTTCTACTCCCGGAGCTATGGGCGTCCATTTATCATATGCAGCTACTTCAAAAAGCGTCAATGCTTCTGCAGCGTCTTCTAAATCGTAGAGAGCTTCAAATGGAGGAAGCCCTTGCTTTGCTCTTCTTTTATTGATAAATTTTGTATCGTCTCTTTGAATAACAGCAGAGTCTTCCAATAATACTGCAGCTAAATCTTTGGTAGCAGGGGTAGCAAATATTTTACCTCTAAAACCATCTTTATAAAGCTTTGGAATAAGGCCCGAATGATCTATATGCGCATGTGATAAAACTAAAATATCTACAGAAGGCGCATCAAACCCTAGTGTACTATTGAGCGTTTGTGTTTCTCTACCCATACCCTGAAACATTCCACAATCGAGCAGTATTTTAAACCCGTTTTGAAGTGTAATTAAATGCTTAGAACCTGTAACTGTTTGTGCTGCTCCGTGAAAGGAAATTTTCATGTATATTATTTAGCTGTGAAACTTTTTGAAGCTTTTGCTTTAAGGCTCCATGTAATAAAAAATTCGGCAACAACTTCGCCCCTCTGATTCTTCCCAGTAGATTTACTTACTAGTGTAACACCTTCTCCTGTTTGCTTTGCAGTTTGAACCATTGCAATTATAGCATCACCATCAGTGCAAGTAAATGTTATAACACCCAGTGCTTTTTTATAAAAATGAGATTCCATTTTTACCACAAGCATACTAATGGCAGGATCAGATTTGTAAATATTTGCGAGACATAAAATACCACTACTAAATTCGGCAGCCATAGAGAGTACTGCAAAATACATAGAGCCAAATGGATTTTGAGTAAGCCATTTATATTTTACTTGCACCACCGCTTTACTTGGATCAAGCTGCGTAAGTTTTAGCCCTGCCAAAAATCCCATAGGAAGTTTAGCCAACATATAGAGCCAGAATTTAACTGGGTGCATAATCAATGCACGAAACGCTGCAAAATTAGGTGTCATAAAATTAGTTTAACCTAAAAGAAGTAATGCCAAGATATAATCTGAAATCAAAATTAAAATACAACTCACCACAACAGCACTTGTACTTGCTCTTCCAATTTCAAGTGCACCACCTTTTACATAGTATCCATAATAAGCCGAAATGGTACTAATAATAAATGCAAATGTGTAGGCTTTATACAATGCAAAATTGATATAATAAGTATTTAAATTTTCTCTTAAACCTGCGTCATATATGTCGGTAGAAATAAGCCCAGTATAGTGTCCAGCCAAACGACCACCCCAAATACCTAATGCTACTGAGAGTGTTATTAAACAAGGAATCACTAACATAGAAGCTAGTATTTTAGGCAGTATTAAATAGCTTTTGGTGTTGATGCCCATAATTTCTAGCGCATCAATTTGTTCGCTAACGCGCATATTACCAAGCTCACTTGCAATTTTACTACCCGCAACACCGGCAAGTACAATACATACAACCGTTGGCGATAATTCAAGTAGCAAACCATCACGTACAATTTGCGCAATCGTAGAAAGTGGAACGAGCGGACTTACAAGTTGGTAGGTTGTTTGTACTGTTGTAACGGCACCTAAAAAAACAGAAATAATAACAACAATAGGTAACGAGCCTACACCAATTTCAACGGCTTGGTGTACAAACTCTTTCCAATACATACGCAGGTTTTCGGGCTTTGTAAACATCCCCTTTAACATGAGCAAATAATTCCCGAAATGCGTAATAATATTCATACTCTATTGTATCTATTTCTATTTCTATTTCTTTCTCTTCTTGAGTCTTTTCCACCAGCTACTGCGCTGAACAGCATCATCGGTATCAATGCGCGATTTTAATTGTGCATCCACAACCGCCACAAGCGCCATATTTATAATACTTCTAACTGAGCTTCCCAATTGAAGCACGTGAACTGGCTTTTTAAGGCCTAACAAAATTGGGCCAATGGCATCGGCACCACCAATTTCTCTTAACAAATTATAAGCAACGTTGCCGGATGTAAGATTAGGGAAAATAAGCACGTTAACGTCTTCGTCTACTAGATCGCTAAATCCGTAATTGTCTTTTAATATTTCTTTGTTAAACGCCAAGCTCGCTTGCATTTCACCATCTACAATTAGAGAAGGATTGCGCTGCTTTAAAATGCGTGTAGCTTCTGAAACAACTTTTGCTTCTTCAGAATCCGAGCTACCAAAGTTGCTATAACTTAACATAGCAATGCGTGGCGTAATATTAAAATTGCGCACTTCTTTAGCAACCATCATGGCGATGTCTGCTAACTCTTCTGCGTTAGGATTAAAATTAACCGTGGTATCAGCCAAAAATATTGGACCTCGCTTAGTTAGTAGCAAATACATGCCAGCTATTTTTTTAACCCCTTCTTCGGTACCAATAATTTGAAGTGCAGGTCTAATCGCTTCGGCATAATTTTTAGTAAGTCCAGAAAGCATGGCATCTGCATCACCCGTTTCAACCATCATGCAACCAAAGTGGTTGCGGTCTTTCATGATTTTAATGCTCTCGTAATGATTAAAGCCTTTGCGCTGACGTTTTTTAAAGAACAACTCACCGTAAAATTCACGCTTCGCTTCCATTTCATCACTACGTGAATCAATAATAGGAATATCGGTAAGGTCTATATTGTGTTCTTCGGCAATTGCTTTTATTTTAATTGGATCACCTAATAAAATAGGATATGCAATGCCATCATCATAAATAATACTGGCTGCTTTTAATACTTTTTGATTGTCTGCTTCTGCAAATACCAATCGTTTTGGATCACGTTTTGCTTTGTTACCAATGACTCTAATAAGTTGATTGTCGAGTCCTAATCGCTTATTTAATTGAAGCGTATAAGCATCCCAGTTTTGAATAGGCTTTTGCGCAACGCCAGAATCTACCGCAGCTTTTGCAACAGCAGGCGCTACCGTAGCAAGTAAACGTGGATCAAGTGGTTTTGGAATAATATATTCTGGACCAAAACTCATACTGGTTTGGTTGTACGCCATGTTTACGATATCTGGCACTGCTGTTTTAGCAAGTTCTGCTAAAGCCTTTACAGCAGCCAGTTTCATGGCTTCATTAATTTTTGTAGCGCGTACATCTAATGCCCCTCTAAAAATATATGGAAACCCGAGTACGTTGTTTACCTGATTTGGATAATCGGTACGACCCGTTGCCATAATAATATCTTTACGAACTGCTGTTGCGTCTTCGTAAGAAATTTCTGGATCCGGATTGGCCATGGCAAATACAATTGGATTTTTTGCCATCGATTTAATCATGTCTTGTGTAACTACACCACCAATACTCAAGCCTAAAAACACATCCGCATCACGCATAGCTTTGTCAAGTGTTGCATCTGATTTTTTAACTGCAAACTTTTTACGCGTAGCATCTAAATCTGTTCTACCCTCGTGAAGCACTCCATCTTTATCAAACATGATAAAATTTTCGTAACGTGCTCCTAACGCCACATAAAGTTGCACACAAGCCATGGCAGCAGCGCCAGCGCCATTTACAACAAACTTTACTTTTTCTATTTTCTTTCTTTGTAATTCAAGTGCATTTAAAAGTGCAGCGCCACTAATGATAGCCGTTCCGTGTTGATCGTCGTGCATCACCGGAATTTTCATTTGCTCTTTTAACTGCTGTTCGATGTAAAAACATTCAGGCGCTTTAATATCTTCTAAATTGATGCCTCCAAAAGTTGGCTCTAAAGCTTTTACAATTTGAACAAATTTTTCAGGATCTTTTTCATTGATCTCAATATCAAACACATCAATGTCTGCAAATATTTTAAAGAGTACTCCTTTACCTTCCATAACGGGCTTACTAGCTTCTGGACCAATATCGCCAAGTCCTAAAACTGCGGTACCATTTGTAATAACCGCCACTAAATTTCCTTTAGCAGTATATTTATAAACCTCTTCAATGTTTTCGTGAATTTCTTTACAAGGTTCGGCAACACCAGGGCTATAAGCAAGTGATAAATCTCGTTGCGTTTTAGCCTCTTTGGTAGGCACTACCTCTATTTTACCAGGCCTGCCACTTGCATGGTATTCAAGGGCTTGTTCTCTGCGGAGGTCATTGTTTTTTGCCATTTGTTTGTTTTTGTTCGAATAACAAATTTACCATTAATTCTGAAAGACTAACACTTGTTTGCCTAACAAATACATAAAATGCTATATGTGAGCTGTTGCGCCAAGCCAGGCCATCACTCCCATGCCTATTTCTATGGCATTTTCATCTACGTTAAAATGAGGTGTATGTACGTTATGAACAATACCAGCCTTTTCGTCTCTAACCCCTAGTCTAAAAAAGCAACCCGGTATTGCCTGCGTATAATAACCAAAATCTTCGGCCCCCATTCTCATTTCTGTTTCTAAAACATTGTGGGCTCCCATATATTCATCGGCTAATTTCCAAGCTGTTTCTGTAAAAGCAGGATCATTGTCTACGGTTGGATAACCAACATCGATTAGCACATCAATTTCGGCACCCATCGATTCGGCAACGCCTTTTGCTGTTTTAGTAATGAGTTCATGTGCCTTATAACGCCACTGCTCATCCATCGCTCTAAATGTTCCCATGAGTTTTACCTCTGAAGGAATAACATTGGTTGTAAAGCCACCCTGCACCGAACATATAGATAAAACAGATGGAGAAACAGGATTTCGATTGCGTGAAATAATTTGCTGCAAACTAATAATTACATGAGATGCAATTAAAATAGTATCGGGTGCTAAATGCGGAGACGCAGCGTGTCCACCCGGACCTTTGATTGTCATGTAAATTTCGTCGGCACTTGCCATAACACGTCCTTTTCTAAAACTTAATTTTCCAGTTTCAAGTCCCGGATGCACGTGTAGTGCAACAATTGCTTCTGGTGCTGGGTTTTGTAAGGCACCATCTCTAATCATATAACTTGCGCCACCCGGATTTTTTTCTTCACCGGGCTGAAAAAATAATTTAACTGTACCTTCCCAACTATCTTTTGTAGCGAGTAAAATTTTTGCAGCGCCTAGTAATATAGATGTATGAACGTCATGACCACAAGCGTGCATAACGCCTGGTACGGTTGACTTGTAGGGTACATCATTTTGTTCTTGAATAGGAAGCGCATCCATATCGGCACGAAGCGCCAAAATTCGAGATCCCGGATTTTTCCCTTCAATTATTGCTACTAGTCCGGTGGTTGCTTTTTCTTCGGAACTAATACCCATATCTGCTAATTGCGCTTTCACATACTTAGCCGTTTCAAATTCTTTATAACTTAATTCTGGATGTGCATGCAAATGATGACGCACTGCAATTTGTGCAGGCGCAAATTCTTTTGCCAATGCTTTAATTTTTTCTTGTAGTTGACTCATAAATAAATTGTCATTTTATTGATCGATATCTTCTAAACTGGCTTCGATAACATCTTCTACCACATACATACCTTCTGGAAAAATAGAGAGCATTAATTTCCTATACTTTTCTGCATCTTCCCTTTTTAAAAAATCCCCTACACGCACTTTAAATAATGGAGCTTGATAAGTAGTATACACTTTTTGATCTGGGAATTTTGATTGAACAGCTGCTTTTGCATTAAAAGCTTGATCCCGATTATTGGTACTAGTAATTTGAATTCTAAACCCTTTTACTTTGCCATTACTGGTAAGCACCGAAGTACGTTTATTTATTAACGCTTGCTTTTGGGATAAAATATCTAATCGTGGATCTTTATTTACAATGATAGTGTCCGAGGCAGCTACACTTGATGCAAGTAAAACTGCAACAAATGCACAAGCTATATTTTGGACACTTTTTAAATTCATGATAAAAACCGTTTCGTTTACTATCTAAGTTACAACATTAATAGCTTCCTGAGGCCGGGGCACCTGTAACGATTGCCACGCTTGCGCTACAGCCAAGTCTGGTAGCTCCAGCTGCAACAAGCGCACTAGCAAAGCCATAATCTCTAATGCCACCCGAAGCTTTTATTTGAACATTGGATGGCAAGTGCGCTTTAAATAATTGAACAGCCTCGATGGTTGCCCCTTTTTCTGCGTAGCCTGTAGAAGTTTTTAAATAATCAATACCCGCTACCCCATATAATTCGCAACACTTAATTATTTCATCGTTAGTTAGCACACCCGATTCAATGATTACTTTAATTACTTTTTCTTTGCTTCTTACAATAGGTAAAATATGACCCAGTTCATTTGCTAAATACGGCCAATCGGCATTTTTAATGGCGCTAATATTTGCTACAACATCTAGTTCATCGGCACCATCTACAACAGCTAAAATAATTTCTGCAATTTTAGATTCTACAGCACTATATCCAAAAGGAAAACCAATAACCGTAGCTACTTTAACAGGAGTCCCTACTACCAAAGCTTTTGCAGTTTTTACAAAATTAGGGGGTACACAAACGGCTGCAAAACCATACTGCACAGCTTCTGCGCATAATTTTTCTATATCTGCAACAAGTGTTGTAGGCTTTAAAATAGTATGATCAATGTAGGCGTTTAATTGCATCAATAAAAGATTAAATTAATCGGCGTCTCTACCATGACAAGCCTTGTATTTTTTTCCGCTACCGCAAGGACATGGATCATTTCTACCAATTTTTGGACCTACCGTAATAGGCTGTTGCTTTTCTGGAGTAGGATCGTAATAATCATTTTCGGTTGGCGCTGCACCCGCATCTTGCTTGGTAACGCTCATCTTACTCATATCCGTTTTTTGCTGACGCCCTTCTTGTACTTGATCCGATTCGGTAAGTGGAATGGTTGCATGGCATAAAAACTCAATGATGTCTTTATTGACTTCGGTGTCCATTTTTTTGAACAACTCAAAAGCTTCCATTTTATAAATCACGAGTGGATCTTTTTGCTCATAAGTAGCTGTCTGTACACTTTGCTTTAAATCATCCATAGCACGCAAATGCTCTTTCCATGCATTGTCTATATGTGCAAGCGCAATGGTTCTTTCTAGTGCGTTAATTAAAGCGGCGCCATTCGTAGCAAGGGTTTTATCCATATTACCTAACACTTCCATAGCTTTTTTGCCATCGGTAAATGGAACGATCACATTTTCGATATGGTTGCCTTGTTGTAAACGAATACGCTTAAATACCGGCATCGCTTGTGCCATCATATCGGCGCGGCGGCGGTTGTAATGCGCAATGGCTTCTTGGTATAAGATTTCGGCAACGTTATGCGCAGTTTCTTTGTTGAGTTGATCTTCGGTAATAGCTGTATCTAAACCAAAGTTTACGATCACGGCTAGTTTAAATCCTTCAAAATCACTTTGCTCTCTAAAACTAAACACGAGACCTTCTGCAACACCATAAAAAGCATTGTCTAAATCTAGCGCTAGTCTTTCGCCAAATAATGCATGATGACGTTTAGCATAAATCACCGTACGCTGTTTATTCATGACATCGTCATATTCTAGAAGGCGCTTACGAATACCAAAGTTATTTTCTTCCACCTTTTTTTGAGCACGCTCAATCGATTTTGTAATCATGCTGTGCTGAATCACTTCACCTTCTTTGTAACCCGCAAAGTCCATCACTTTAGCAATACGCTCACTTCCAAACATGCGCATTAAATCATCTTCGAGTGATACAAAAAATTGAGAAGACCCTGGATCTCCCTGACGTCCAGCACGACCACGTAACTGACGGTCTACCCTTCGAGACTCGTGACGCTCGGTACCTAATATCGCAAGGCCGCCCGCTTCTTTTACGCCTGCTCCTAATTTAATATCGGTACCTCTACCTGCCATGTTGGTGGCAATGGTAACAGCACCTGCTAAACCCGCCTCCGTTACAATTTGCGCCTCACGAGCGTGCTGCTTGGCGTTTAATACATTGTGTGGAATTTGTTTTTGACGAAGCATACGACCTAATAGTTCACTCACCTCAACGCTTGTGGTACCAACAAGTACCGGCCTACCCGCTTCTCTTAATTTTACAATCTCATCAATAACAGCACCAAATTTTTCACGCTTGGTTTTAAACACTAAATCCTGCTCATCAATTCTGATTGCTGTTACATTGGTTGGTACCGAAACCACATCTAGTTTATAGATGTCCCAAAGCTCTGCTGCTTCAGTTTCGGCAGTACCCGTCATACCACAAAGTTTGTGGTACATTCTAAAATAGTTTTGTAAAGTAACCGTAGCATACGTTTGTGTAGCCGCTTCAATTTTTACATTTTCTTTGGCTTCAATGGCTTGGTGTAAACCATCTGAGTATCTACGACCATCTAGTATACGACCCGTTTGTTCATCAACAATTTTTACTGAACCATCCATTACCACGTACTCAATGTCTTTGTCAAATAGCGTGTAGGCTTTTAATAATTGTTGAACGGTATGAATACGATCGGCCTTTACAGAATAATCGTTAATGATGGCTTCTTTTTGTTGCAGTTTTTCTTCGGCAGCTAATTCGCTTTTGTCTATAGAAGATAGTGTTAAACTAATGTCAGGTAACACAAAAAATTGTTGGTCTTCGCCAGCTTTGGTAATAAGCTGAATCCCTTTGTCGGTAAGCTCTACCGAGTTATTTTTTTCGTCGATATAGAAATACAATTCTTCGTCGGCAATAGGCATTTCACGAGACTGATCTGCGAGGTAATAGTTTTCGGCCTTTTGTAATTTTACGCGAATACCTGGCTCACTTAAATATTTAATAAGGGCGTTGTTTTTAGGAAGACCTCTATGCGCTCTAAATAAAGCCAAGCTGCCATCTTTAGGATCGTCGTTACCTTCAGCAATTTTCTTTTTGGCTTCAATTAAAAATTGATTGGTTGCACGCTTTTGTGCATCTACTAATTTTTCGATACGCGGCTTTAATTCAAAAAATTGTTGCTCGTTGGTATTGTGTCCTACTGGACCAGAAATAATAAGTGGCGTACGCGCATCATCAATCAACACCGAATCCACTTCATCCACCATGGCAAAATGATGTTTACGTTGCACCATTTCCTGCGGCGTATGCACCATGTTATCACGCAGGTAATCAAAACCAAATTCGTTATTGGTACCGTAAGTAATATCCGCTAAATAAGCGTTGCGACGTGCTTCACTATTGGGTTCATGTTTATCAATACAGTCTACGCGAAGTCCAAGCCACTCAAACAAAGTACCATTCCATTCGCTATCACGTTTAGCGAGATAATCATTCACTGTTACAATGTGTACACCCTCGCCCGCTAAAGCATTCAAATACGCTGGAAGCGTTGACACTAGTGTCTTTCCCTCACCCGTAGACATTTCAGCAATTTTACCTTCGTGCAAAACGCTACCACCAATTAACTGCACGTCATAGTGTACCATGTTCCAGGTAACTTTTCCGCCAGCAGCGGTCCAAGTATTTTTATAAACACTTTGATCGCCTTTAATTGTGATGTAATCTTTTTTAACACTAAAAGTTCTATCCAATTCGGTAGCCGTTGCAACCAATTCTTCGTTGGTAGAAAATCTACGCGCGGTTTCTTTTACCACAGCAAAAGCTTCTGGCTGAATTTCTGCTAATGCTTCTTCAATTTTTTGATCGCGCTCTTTGTTAAGTTTGTCTACTTCTTTATAAATAGCATCGCGCTTATGAATTTCGGTATCGCTTAAAGCATCAGCGATTTCTTTTTTCTCTGCAATTTGTGCATCAATTGCGGTCAAATGATTTTGAATTCTTTTTTTGAATTCAGCTGTTTTTCCTCTTAACTCATCATTGGTTAAAGTAGCATAAGAGGCAAAAAATGCATTGGCCTTTTCTACAATCGGAAGTATCTTCTGAACATCTTTCTCGCTCTTACTGCTTCCAAATAATTTGGTTATAAATTTCAACATATTGTTAAATAAACTGTTTTTAATAAAATATCTTACACAAAAAGAGTGCGGGAAATATATTTGCGTCAATTTGGCACTCAATTGTAAGGCCGCCAAAGGTAAAGATTTTGGAGCGGTTGTAACCCGGTTACAAAGAACTGATTATGAACAAGATTGTAAGCAAAGAATGTATGAGGGTATTTTGGGTGTTTTTAGCCGTTTTTATGGTGAATTCGCCTGCAAATAGCCAAAATAACCCGCTAGATTCAGCTCAAACTGTTGTAAAAGACAGTATCCAACTTCCTCTGCCTGAGGCTGTTGCCATGGAACGAATCGATATTACACGTAATTACATGACCGCCCTTGGCGCCTGGGGGCTTTTAAATGTGGTGCAGGGCAGTATTTCTGCTACCAATACCGTAGGTCCTGAACACTATTTTCACCAAATGAGCGCCTACTTTAATACCATTAACGTTGGGATTGCCGCTGCTGGTTTTTTAGGCATTAAAAAGCAGCTGTTGAAAACCAACACTATTTCTTCAGAAATACAAGCGCAACGGCAAATTCAAAAAATACTGCTCATTAACAGCGCTTTAGACGTTGGCTATTTTGCTACTGGACTTATACTACGCAATTCGGGCATTAAAAATAAGAACCCAAAAACACAGGGTTATGGAGGTAGTATCATGCTGCAAGGCGCATTTTTACTGGTTTTTGACCTTTTACAATACGGGGCGCACCATAAAAACGGCAATAGACTCGGTCAAAAAATAGGCATTTGGAGCCTCGGACCAACTCCTTCCGGCATGGGCCTTTCTTACCGTTTTTAACCCTAAAACAGGGATCGAGCGTTTCTTGAAAACTTCTTTATGGAATTTCAGCGTCTTTCTGCTACTTTTGCCACCGAAAACGAGTAATATTTAATACCATGGCAGGTCAATTAAAAGAGGTTAGAAACAGGATCAAAAGTGTACAAAGTACGCAGCAAATTACCAAGGCAATGAAAATGGTGAGTGCGGCAAAATTACGCCGTGCGCAAGATGCCATTACGCAAATGCGCCCTTATGCGCAAAAGTTGCAAGAAATGCTGAGCAATATTGTTAGCACTACAGAGGGTGATTTGTCTATTAAATTAGCAGAAACTAGAGCAGTTGAAAATGTTTTATTAATTGTTATTACTTCTGATAGAGGTTTATGTGGTGGTTACAATGCCAACCTTATTAAACTTGCTAAAAGTACCATCGCAGAAAAATACAGCACCCAACATAAAAATGGTAAAGTAACCATTTGGAACATTGGTAAAAAAGGTTACGAAAGTTTAACCAAAGCGGGATACACCACCGACGCTACATTTAAAGATATCTTTTTACAACTTTCTTTTGAAAACGTTCAAGCCGCTGCTGCAGCTGCAATGAAAGCTTTTGAAGAAAAAACTTTTGATGCAGTAGAAGTTATTTATTCTGAATTTAAAAATGCAGCTTCTCAAGAATATAAAGCAGAAGCTTTCTTGCCAATTCCTAAAGTAAAAAGCTCAGGTGCTGCAAAAAAATCAGACTTTATTTTTGAGCCAGCTAAAGAAGAATTGATAGCAGAGCTCATGCCAAAAATATTAAACACACAATTATTTAAAGCAGTGCTTGATTGCAATGCAAGTGAGCATGGCGCCCGCATGACAGCAATGGATAAGGCGAGCGAAAATGCAAACGAACTCTTAAAGTCGCTTAAAATTAGCTACAACAGAGCACGTCAAGCTGCCATCACCACAGAACTTACAGAAATTGTAAGTGGTGCAGCTGCACTTCAAGGATAAACCTTAATACCCGTTTATGGAGATTAGCGAAATCATACCACATATAGAAGTTCTCATTTTTGCAAGTGAAAAACCACTTACTTCTCTTGATATTGTTGAATTAATCAACAACACTTTTGGCTTTTTAGAAGAGCGCATTAGTTTAGATCAAGTAGATGCTGCTGTAAATGGAATTAAAGAAAAGTATGATTCAGAATTTTATCCATTTGAAGTAAGAGAGAGCGGCGGCGGTTGGCAATTTTTAACTAAAAAAGATTACCACCAAACCATTGCGCAACTTAATGGCGACAAGTTTTTAAAGCGTTTATCAAACGCAGCATTAGAAACACTTGCTATCATTGCTTATAAGCAACCCATTACCAAAGGTGAAATTGAATCTATCAGAGGCGTTAACACCGATTATAGCATTCAAAAATTATTAGAAAAAGAATTGATATTAATTAGTGGCCGCAGTGAAAACATGCCGGGCAAACCACTTTTATACGTGACTTCTAAAACTTTCATGGATTATTTTGGCATCAACAGTCCAGAAGATCTTCCTAAAATTAAAGAAGTACTAGCCGAGCAATTAATTGAAGGTACCATTATCAATCCCGAAGACTTTACAGATCAAAACGTTGCTAATGCATCAGAATTTGAAGAAGAAAGTTTAATCATTGATACAGACACCCCTTCTAACGAAGATCCAATTGATGAACTAGCTGCCGCTGAAGATGAAGCCCCAGAAACTGATGAAGATGGCAACTTTAGCGAGTCTGACAATTTTGAAGATGCCGAAGAAGCATCTGAAGAAGATGATGAGAATTCGGATAAGGATCCTGCTTAATAAATGCCCCGAAGTGTTATCTTCGTGGACCTATGTCACATTCACTTTCCAACCAACAGCTCCTTGCAGCAGCCAATAGTTTTGGTACACCGCTTTATGTGTATGATGCAGCCAATATAGAGGCGCAATACAACGCATTAACCACTGCGTTTGCAGGTCAAGACGTTAAGTTTTTTTACGCCAGCAAAGCACTTACCAATATCAATATTTTAAAGCTCATGCGCAACATGGGTTGTGCTATTGATTGTAGTTCAATCAACGAAGCGCACCTTGCCATAAAAGCAGGACATGCGCCTAAAAATATTTTATACACCAGTAACGGTATTCATTTTAGTGAAATTGAAACAGCTGTATCGCTTGGTATTCATATAAATATTGATAGCTTATCCAATCTAGAAAAGTTTGGAAAAAAATTTGGTAGCAGCTACCCTGTTGGCATTAGACTTCGCCCAAATATTATGGCTGGTGGTAATTTAAAAATCTCTACCGGTCATGACAAAAGCAAGTTTGGTGTGCCACTTGAGCAATTAGATCAACTACTTACGATTGTTGAAACACACAATATCAATATTGCAGGATTACATATTCATACCGGCAGTGAAATCAAAGATGTATCTGTTTTTATGAAAGTAACAGACGTATTTTTTGATTTGGTTCCTAAATTTCCAAGCTTACAATTTTTAGATTTAGGCGGTGGGTTTAAAGTGCCGTATAAAGCAGGTGATGCTTCTACCAACATACCAGCATTAGCATCTGAAATTCAAAAGTTTCAGGAAAAACTTAAAAATACCTATGGCCGTGGTTTTGAATTGTGGTTTGAGCCAGGTAAATATATGGTGAGTAAATCTGGCTATTTTATTACTGAAGTAAACGTTATTAAGCAAACCCCTACCATCACTTTTGCGGGAGTAAACAGTGGCTTTAATCATTTAATAAGACCTATGTTTTATGAAGCCTACCACGAAATTAAAAACCTAAGCAACCCGGATGGCGCACTTAATGTCTATGACGTTGTTGGTAATATATGTGAGACGGATACCTTTGCTTCCGATAGACAAATTGCTACCATTAGAGAAGGCGACTTATTGGTTTTTGAAAACGCTGGCGCTTATGGTTTTGAAATGGCAAGCAACTTTAACTCACGTTATAAGCCTGCCGAAGTGTTGATCATAAATGGCGAAGCAAAACTTATCAGACAAAGAGATACCTTTGAAGACCTTACTAGAAATCAGGTTGAAGTTTTATAAAAACATAACACCATGATTGAATTAAAAAATATCAGCAAAAGTTTTGGAGAAAGACGCATCATAGAAGACATTAGTGCTACGATGATTGCTGGTAAATGCAATTTAATTATTGGAACCAGTGGAAGTGGTAAAACAGTGCTTACCAAATGTATGGTGGGATTATTTAAACCAGAACTTGGAGAGATTTTATTTGACGGCAAAGACATGCTGCTCATGGACACTAATGAGCGCAAAGAATTAAGAAGACAAATTGGAATGCTGTTTCAGGGTACTGCCTTATTTGATTCTATGACGGTAGAAGAAAATGTTTTATTCCCATTAAACATGTTTACCAATTGGACACTCGCAGAAAAGAAAAAGAGAGTAGACGAAGTACTTGCGCGCGTTAACTTAGTAGACGCGCATAAAAAATACCCTTCTGAAATTAGTGGTGGCATGAAAAAAAGAGTGGGCATTGCACGCGCTGTAGTACTCAACCCAAAATATCTTTTTTGCGACGAGCCAAACTCTGGCCTAGACCCTCAAACTTCCATGGTGATTGATAAACTTATTCAAGAAATTACTACCGAATATAATATCACCACCATTGTGGTAACCCACGACATGAACAGTGTAATGGAAATTGGCGAACACATCATTTACCTACACCAAGGTAAAAAACAATGGGAAGGCACCAATCAGGATATTATTTATTCTAAAGACGAACTTCTCAATAAATTCATTTTTGCTTCTTCCTTTTTACAAGACGCTAAGCAAATGCGTATGCTTGAAGACGAGCAGGCCAAAAAATAATCCCCCTCAAAATGAAAAAAATAATTTCTCTTGTTGCTGCCGTACTTTTATTGGGCGCTCAACAACTTTTAGCCCAAGACAACACCCCTGTTAGACCCGATGCGCCTTATTTGACCAATAAAAATATTCCAACATTCAATCTTTTACTAACAGATAGTAGCAATTTTAGCCAAAACAATATCCCTAAATCCAAGTACACAATCATCATTTATTTTAGCCCAGATTGTGGCCATTGCCAACACGAGGCAACAGAAGTAGTGAAAAATATGGACAGCCTGAAGCATGTTTTTATGGTTTGGGCCGGCAGCAGAAGCATTCCTGAACTTAAGGCTTTTGGAGAAAAATATGGCTTTAACGCTTGCCCTAACATTGTCTATGGCCAAGACCAGCATTATAGTATTCCTTCCTATTACCAAGTAAAATATACCCCCTTTGTAGCTGTATATGATAGTAAAAAACAGTTTATAAGGGCCTATGAAATGGGCGTAGAAATTCCGGAATTACTCAAATTAATTGGCAACCATTAACACTGATTAATGGCTATCTATGCGTACCTTTGCGCCTGAAAATAACATTCACCTTTTAATACATTTTTTATGAAAATCACGGTAGTGGGCGCTGGAGCAGTAGGTGCAACCTGTGCAGACAATATTGCGCGCAAAGAATTAGCAAGCGAACTTGTTTTATTGGACATTAAAGAAGGCTTTGCAGAAGGTAAAGCACAAGACATGATGCAGACAGCTGCATTGCTTGGTTTTGATACTAGAATTTCTGGTAGCACCAACGATTATTCTAAAACAGCTAACTCAGATGTAGTGGTTATCACTTCAGGCTTACCGCGTAAACCAGGTATGACACGTGAAGAACTCATTGGCACAAATGCTGGTATCGTTAAAGGTGTTTGCGAAAATATTTTAAAGCATTCTCCTAACGCTATCATTATTGTGATTAGTAATCCAATGGATACCATGACATATTTGGCGCTTCAATCTACAGGCTTACCTAAAAATAGAATCATTGGAATGGGCGGTACACTTGACAGCGCTCGTTTTAAATATCAATTAAGCACTACTCTTGATTGTAGTCCCGCAGATTTAAATGCACTTGTTGTTGGCGGTCATGGCGATACAACCATGATCCCTTTAATTAAGCATGCTACATGGAATAGCATTCCGGTAACTAAATTTTTATCGAACGAGCAGCAAGAAAAAATCATTGCAGACACCATGGTTGGTGGCGCTACTTTAACTAAATTATTAGGCACATCGGCATGGTATGCACCAGGTGCTGCTGGCGCTGCGCTTGTTGAAAGCATTGTACGTGATGAGAAAAAATTATTTACTTGTTGCGTTAGCTTAAACGGCGAATATGGTCAATCAGATATTTGCTTAGGCGTTCCTGTTGTAATTGGTAAGAACGGCTGGGAAAAAATTGTTGAGATGGACCTTTCTGCAGACGAGCAAGCGGCGTTTAACAAAAGCGCTGATGCCGTTAGAAGCATGAACGACGTTTTAAAAACTTTATAAATATTTTTCTACGGCTGCCGCAATAGCGGTTGTGTCTTGAAGCATCATACAATTAAAATGCCCTTTGGGGCATTTTTTTGTGCCGTAATTGGAACAGGGTTGGCAAGATAAATGCGGGACAATAAAGTTT
>Ga0222712_10002228_pt1 | contig 22536 bp, 21 predicted proteins | sample C33_657DmetaG_FD_165043 | JGI IMG/M metagenome (GOLD analysis project Ga0222712, IMG submission 165043) | Estuarine water microbial communities from San Francisco Bay, California, United States - C33_657D | ecosystem: Environmental > Aquatic > Marine > Unclassified | place: USA: California... | reverse complement strand
TAATGCTTCGTTAGCTGCAGCAAGACCAATGACTGATCCGCTATTAGTCCATCCGTGTACTATCCATTCATTTTCCAGTTGATTCCAAATTTGATTATGAATGGCAACAGCAGATAATGGTACATATCCTGCAGTAATACTCTTAGATAATATGATAAATGTTGGTTCTATTGGTAGCGCATAGTAATGAAACGGTGATCCTGTTTTAAAAAAACCGGAAGCCGATTCATCTAATATTAGGTGAATATCATTGACTATACAAAAATAGTTTAACTCATCCCAGAATTCATATGAACACTGTAATACTCCAGACAAATAAGTAAATGGCTCTATAACAATAGAACTAATCTTTCGCACATCCAATTTTGCCAACTCATTCAACGTGACTTGACCATCATTACCAAATGGAGATGATAACTTAATATTCTCTGGCCAATCGGGCAAGTGTTGTCCTAACCCGCCCAAATCACTTATAGCTCCTGTTAACCAAGTAGATCCGTGATAAGATCCTTTGAATGTAACTATCTTTGTCTTATCACTCTTTTGTTTTAATCGTGTCATGTAAGACAATCTTAAAGCCGATTCTACTGCGTCTGACCCAGAACTTCCAAAGAAAAATTTCTGATGATGCGAAAAATATCCTGCCAATCTCTTTGAATACGTTACACCAATCTCAGCTAACATACTATTATTATGTCTGCTGAATGATAATTGCTTGGATGCATTATAAATAGCATTGGATATTGAATGTTGAGAGTAACCCAGGTTGCAGTTGATGTTACCGCACTGGGCATCTAGGATCCGCTGACCAGACTTCGTAATCAAATGGAAGTCCTCAGCGGAACTGATGATCAACGGTTCTAGGTCTGAGTGATTGGTGTAAGGAAGAACATAGTTATAATTAAACATGAGGATATAATGAAACCTATAGTATTTTTTCAATGTGGTGAAACTCAAAGTACACCATGGCTAGATGCTATCCAAACTTGGAATTCAGATTCAGATATAAAAGGATTTTGGATAAATCCAAAGCATCCGCAATCATATCTATATCACTTTGAAAAGAAAGAAAACAAGATAGTTTTCAATAAAAATATTGGTTATGTTGAAGGATACGATTTTGTAATTACTAAACAATTCGTACAACCTGGCATGGATATGAATCGTTCTGTAACAAAGGGTATCAATATAGATTTTATCATTGAATGGTTAAATAATAATGAAGGAAAATCTCTTGGATATGGAACGTTCTTAAGTAGTGGTTCACACGTTGATATCATTCAAAATAGTGTCTACTATACAAGAGACCCGTGGATGGGCGGTCATATCTTAGATATCGAAAAAAATGAATTTATATCTAGTGATGAAAATGATAAATTAAACACTGTCACATGGTTTTATGCGTATAAAGTAAAAAATCTTCCGATATATCTTTTAGTGTTTAATCCATCGACTACTACGATGGGAGATGATGTAGAGTTTGAAACTGAAACTACTAGATATCGAATAATGGATCCCCACATGGGATACATGTCTACTCAATTTTTAAAACCCAAAATGAGTAAGAATGCATATCCATTAGAAGATAAGTGGTATGTAGTAAAGGGTGAAGAATTTAGGTTTGAAGTTGGTGCGTTAAGCACAATTAAACTTGGTTTAAACGAAACTATAGATCCCAATTTAATTAAGGTCTTAAGCGATTTAAAATTAGAACATTTGGGTGATAATAAATATAAAGCTAGATTTAAGAACGGTCAACAGTCTGCTTATATTAGTATTAGGATGAATACAGGTAATACGATGGATTGGACATTTATCAATAGTGGCAATCGATTAGTATATAATATTAAGATCAGTAAACACTACGAAGAGGCTTAAAAATGGGTGTAGAAAATACAAGTCAGTTTGATACGGGTATAGCAACTCCGGCAGAAAAAGCCGTTGGCGATACTGTCTCTGCTGATACATTTAGACAAATGCTCGATGTGCTAGAATCTTTAGCATCTCACAGCCACATATTTTATGATGATTATAACACTGTCTGCGAATGTCAGTGTGCTTGCGCTTGTGGCCGTGGGACTGTATGAAGACAATTTGGTTAAAGACCGAAGCTCAAAGACAAAGACAAGAAGATCATAAAGCCTCAGTAGTTGAGACTGATGGTCAGTTTCAATTCCTTAGTGAGAAGATTATTACTCCTAAAGGATTGGACAAAATCAATAAGTTAATCTCTGTCGTTCCAAAAGAAGACGAGACAATACTTAATATAAGCAATACAAAGTATCTGTTTAGTGAATTGAAACAGATGAACCTTATATTGACGAATGCATGTAATTTATCATGTTCTTATTGTTATGAGCAGCATAAGAAAGACTTTGGTAGATTTACCAATGAGTCTCTATTAACTGCGTATCGATTCTTAAAAGATGCAAATACTAATCAAAAGAAAGTATTTCAATTCTTTGGTGGTGAGCCTCTTATCCACAAAGATATCATCTTAGATTTCCTCCGCAAGAATACAGCCGAGCTGGAAGCCAATTCTCGTGGTGAAAGTAATACTGTCATCGGCATAGTAACTAACGGGTTATTATTAACCCAAGAACTGGTCGATGAGTATTTCTCGCATGACTTTACATATATGCTTATCTCACTAGATACTGACAAGTCAGAGGTCGATCACAGAGAGATCGGTCAAGATAAGATAAACAAGCTCATGGATCAGATCCAAAACATCCCAGAAGAGCCCAAATTCCAAAAACGAGTGACTGTACGTTGTACACTTGCCAGAGAGAATGCACCGTATTTTGCAGAGTTTGTTGATAACCTATACGAACGAGGAATTAGACGCTTAGTTGTTCATCCGCTTATATTAGATTCTGCACGTGGATTTATCCAATGGACAGAACAAGAATGGAATACTCTGCATAAAGACATCCTTAACTCGCTAGACAAGTATGAAGACTTACAAATACACTTCAGTGAAGGTGTTGGTAAGAAAGGTGAAGAGAATTGCATGATCGGTTCTGACATGATTGCGATTGATGCAAGTGGTGACTTCTCTGGTTGCTACTTCTTCACAAACCAAAAAGGTGGTCCAACTGCTGATACTATCCTTGGAAATATTTTTAATGATACGATCTACATAGATCGATACAAGCATTTCCAAAAAGAATATGCTAAGATGTTTGAAGAGGAAGAGCAGTGTAAGACATGTGACTATAAAAATGCATGTTACCAGTGTCCAGCTGGTAACTTAGATACTGGTACACGTATGTTTAGACCAGATGATATGTGTCAAAAGATTGTCAAGTTATATGTTGACTTGCAAGAAGATATCGCTAAGAAACAATTTAAGATTAAGTATGATACTTTAGTTCGTGCTTTACATACTGAAGGATATGAACAGACATTCCTTAAAGCTATAAGTTATATGTTATTTTATTATGTTTATCAGTACCATCCATCTCTTGACAAAGTTCATAATGATTTAGTCACAAAATTTAAATCTCCTCAACGTATGCTTGGATTTTGGACAGAAATCATGGAAGGTAAACATAAAGAATTAGAAGCTGTTAAACCTGAAGAGTTTTTAGATGGCATTGAACATTTGATTGGTGACAAAGAAGTAAGCATCGATGACTTCTATTATGATGTATTGAAAAAACGAAATATGCCAACTGGCAGAGTCGTTAAAGCACAAAACCAAATGCAAGAAGTTTTCTTCTTAGCGCTACTCCATGTATTGATATTAGCTTCGGAAGATCGAGCTCTAGATGATGCAATCAGCTATAAACTTCTACACTAAAAGAGATAAGCCTCTTAATAATGTTAAGATGCTTATCATCTATCTTGGGAATAAGTGCAACTTCGATTGTGTCTATTGCGATCGTGGTTATATCGAATCCCTAGGTGGACAATCTCTAAACGGTAATACAACACAATCTCTGCAAGAGTTCTTCTTGTGGGCCGAACAACAAGAAAATGTAGTTGAATGGGTATCTTTCCATGGAGGAGAGCCATTATTATTTGCTAAACGCATGGAACAGTGTTTAGAATGGTTGATGCCAATCGCAGAACGTAATAGTTGGAAAGTTGGCATGACTACCAATGGTTCATTAGTTAAAGAGAATGAACATATATTTGAAAAGTATTCTGGTAAACTTGGTGCAACTATTAGTTATGACTTTATGTTCCAAGAAGAGAATCGTGACAAGTTAGATATTGCGCAAATGGCAGAAGTGCTTAATAAGCATTGCTTTGATTGGAAGTGGCAATATGTATTACCTATCGAAGATAAGCGTGCATTCTCATTTGAAAATATACAATCAGTGATTGATACGTGCTATAAGACTGGATGCAAGACAGTTAATATAATCCCGCTTAGACACCATCGAGGTGAAGATAAGTTTGATGTTATAATTGATGGGGTTAATCTTCCTCAGTTCTTTGGCGCATTCATAGAATTCATACAGATTCTTTATATAAAGAAGTTAAACGTATTCATTGATGGTAATTATGATAAAATTGATAAAGCATATTTTGCAGAACATAATAAAGTGATACTATCGCCCGATGGTTATTTGTATCCAGAGTTTGATTTCTTAGAATATAAAGTTGAGAATACTCGCATCGGTAAGTGGCAAGGTGGAGTGGAGATTTGGGAACCTTTAGGCGATGAAGGAAGGATCCAAGATTCTTGTAATACATGCGAACAAAAGCTAAGTTGTGGTCTAAAGTATCTTTATAAATTATTTGATAGACAACCACAAGGTAGCTGTAAAGATTTTTATAAGTTTGTCGATGTGGCAATCATGCATAATGCAGAATTGAAAAAAGAAAAAAGTCTATTCCAAAGGATCGGTATAGATAATCAATTCAAGGTGAACAAATGAATAGAGATGACTTCGACAACTATCCCGATCTTGCACAATATTGGTTAAGAGAAGATGCATTGCGTTCATTAGATTATGATGTCTATTTTAGTGTAGGCACAAGATACTATTGTGATGCCGGTTGTAAAGTGTGTTATATTAAAGATAACTTAAAACAAACCAAAGAGCTATCTAATTTTGATAATGATCTTGCAAAGCACCATGAAAAGTGGTTAGAATTCTTCAAATACTTTGGTGTAGTTCGAACGAATGATGACTTATACTATTTAAAACATAACCATATAAAAGAATATCAGTGGTATCAGATGTATGGTTATATGTTTGAACTATGCATTACAGATAATGCTATATTTAGGACGCTTGAGCTTGATGATATAAAGTTGGCAAGTATTGCAGATATCTCTATCAGTACAGATTTTTTAAATCATGTTGGGGTAGAAAAGGTATTAACTGCGTGTAAAGAACTATATGATAAGTATGGCGTTAGAAAGATAAAGTATATTGACTGCGGCCATCCAGAGTTATTTAAAGCTATCATTGAATGGGCAAATAAACTAGAACTACACAATTGTGTACACCATGATTTTAGAACGAATCATAGAGATATATTAAACCATGCTTGGGCAGAATACCAAAATACTTGGGTTATCAATGACGATAGAGGTTTGATGCAAATCTACAGAGAGTCTGTGCATCTATACTATGACAGATTTTTCTTTTCATCTGACGATGCAACTGATGTACAGATTGAACCATTTTATCAGTTTGAAGATGAAATAAATATCAATACTTTTGTTGTAAAATTATTGCAAGGCAAACAAAATCTTTATAATCAGTGGCGTAATAGACCGATTGAAAAACGATTTAGAGATTATTATGCTATAGCAACGCAGTATAAAGTTAATGAAGATTTTAACTTTATCCCTAGAATAATGATGTCTCCAAAGGCAAAATTCTTTTATAAACTTTTAGAAGATGGTTGGACTCAAACGCAATATGGTTTAGTTAAACTACCTAACAATGGTACAATTGTACCTATATTGAGTATACAATGAGCTTTAGTAAATTTAAAACGGAATCTGGTAAAGTATTCTATTATAGAAACTTAGATAATAGCCTTCATAATGATAAGGGTGAGATACTATCTTTGCCTCCAAAGGAAGGATATGAATTCTTTGAATCTGTACAACATAACTTTGGTGTACAGCATAAGACTAATAAACCAACTGCATTGCGCATCTTATTGGGACATGCATGTAATTACTCATGCACATATTGTATGCAAAAGGATATTGGTAACCCTGACGAGAGACCACAAAACTTTTGGTTAGAATCTTTTGTAGAGTCTGTAAACAAATATCTCGACTTAGAAAATTTAGAACGTATCGAACTTTGGGGTGGTGAACCTTTCCTGTATTGGAATGATATGGTTCCTATCATGAAACTATTAGATGGACCTGGAAGACACTTCTACATCTCTACCAATGCATCACCGCTTAGGCAAAAGCATGTCGACTTCTTTAAAACGTTGACAGCAAGCGTCATGATGGGTATTTCACATGATGGTCCAGGACATGAAAGACTTCGCGGCGAAGATATCTTTGATAAGAAGAGCGTCGTTGAAGTTATAAAACAATTAGATGATATGAGTCCTAAGGTACAATATAGTTTTAATCCTGTTGTATCTGCTACAAATTTTGACATGTTTGAGATCAATGATTATTTTAAAGCTGTTAAAGACAAGCTTGGTTTAAAGCACGCACGCATAAGTTATATTCCAGCTAGGGTTTATGATGATACCGATTCTAAAAATTCAGCTGAGCACGTTATCAAAGGCGACGATTTACCTAAGTTTAAGAAAGTAGTTAATGATTATATCAAGGCTGCTATTAAACAATTGAAAGAAGGCGGAGATAGGATATTAAATTCTAATGTCATTGATGGTGATGCTGGTGTTCTTAAGTATGCAGCTTTGACTAGACATCAGATACCGATTACCATGACTTCAAATTGTGGAGCTGATGCCGCAGATATACTTTCTATGGATATTATGGGACAAGTTAGATTGTGTCCACATACCTCTGAAAAATTTAAAGGAGGTCATATAAAGGATATTAAGAGCGTTAAGATTATACAGTTAGATTTAGATAGAAAACATGAGCATTGTTATACATGTCCAGTTAGAAGGCTCTGCAAGTCTAGTTGTCCTATCAAATTTCCAGATGAAGTATTTTTACATAATTGTAGGGTTGAAAAGATTTGGTATTCTGCTATTCAACAAAATGCTTTCTCACTGTTATTTAATGAACCAATAGAATTATTAGAAACTGGATTAAATGAAATTAGACCTAAAGAAGATACAAGAACATCGATCTCAGCTTGAGAACCATTCTCTTCTTGTAACTAATACTATACAATCCATTGAAGATCTTAGAATCTTTATGAAGTATCATGTCTTTGCTGTGTGGGATTTCATGAGTTTATTAAAGACCATACAGCATAATGTAGTTCCAACTGGAACTATATGGTTACCAACTCCTGGCACAAGATCTGATATTGCTAGGATGATTAATGAGATAGTCCTTTGCGAAGAATCTGATATATCGCCCGATGGAAAATCTTCTATAAGCCACTTCGACCTATATTTACAGGCAATGATGGAAGTAGGAGCTGATACAGTTCCTGTTCGAAATTACTTAGACGTTGTTAGTAAGTTTAATTCACATATAGACTGTGAATTTGTCCCAAAAGCTTCTATGGATTTTGTAAAAAGCACCTTTGATGCCATAAATGGGGGTCCTCACTGTGCTGCAGCATCATTTTGCTATGGTAGAGAATCAGTAATCCCAGCAATGTTTAAAAGATTACTTAAACAGATCGATATATCAGAAACCGATGCTCCTAAGTTTCACTACTATTTAGAAAGACATATACAAGTTGACGGCGAAAGCCATGGGCCCATGTCTGAGCATCTGGTTAATTATTTTTGTAAAGATGATCCATTTTTAATTCATGAGGCTGAACAAGCTGCAATTACAGCTATCAAAGCTCGAATTAAATTATTTGATGACATAGAATCGCAACTCATATAAATAAAGCCAGAATAACTCTTTTTTGGATTTTGCTATAAATGTCTCAGTTAGTTAACCTAGTTATAGACCAAGGCTCAGACTTTGTGGCCACATTGGACATTGAAGATTCCATTGGTACTCCAATCAATCTTACGCCATATACAGTTCGTGGTCAGATTAGAAAAACATATACGTCTTCCACAGCTGTAAATATTGGCTGTGCAAAGACTACCAACCAAGGTGAAGTAAAGTTGACCTTGACAGCAACACAAACTAGCGCGATGCGAGACGGTCGTTATGTCTATGATATAGAAATTGTCCATTCAACATTGGGTACAGTTATCCGAGTGGTTGAAGGACAAGTAACAGTAACACCAAGAGCAACTAGACCTTAAGGGATTTGTAGATGTCTACCGCGTTAAGATCAAAGATTAAACTTGATACACCAGTTACAGTACGTACTTTTGCTTTAGGTATTACGTCACTTAACTTATTAGACTTGAATGATGTTGATGCTACCGAACTAGAAGACGGTGCAATGATGATATATGATGCTGATACTGCAAAATTTAAACTAACAGCTACGGTTGATCACCCAAGATCAAAGGTTAAAATCATCGGAGGAAAGTACTAAGCCATGGCAACCATTATTAAAATTAAAAACTCAGGTATAAGTGGGGCACCCAGTACACTTGCGACCGGTGAGTTAGCGTATTCATACTTACAACAATTGCCAATTGAAGGCGTTGTATCTACTAACGGTGGTGATCGTTTATACATCGGTACTGGTACAGAAACAGCCGGTGAAGCGACTGATATCGTACACATCGGTGGTAAGTATTTTATGGACATGTTGGACCATGAAAATGGTGTCTTAAGTCCAAACTCTGCAATAATCACAGATTCAAATAGTAAAGTTAATCAATTAAATATTGACAACCTTCGTTTAGATGGTAATACTTTATCTGTCACAGAAACAAACGGCAATTTAAACCTTGAAGCTAACGGCACAGGTACAATTAGTTTTAACTCTGACGTAGACTTAACTAATATTAACGTTGATACGATATCGTCTTCAAGAACTGACGGTAAGATATTCATTGAACCATCTGGCACCGGTTACTTACAAATAACAAGTACAAATGCTGTACGTGTCCCAGTTGGTAATACTGCATCACGCGATGCATCACCTCTTCAAGGTATGTTCCGCTTCAACACAACAACAAACGTGTTTGAAGGTTATGACGGTATTGCGTGGAACGCCATCGGTTCTCGTTTACAAGATATTGATGGTAATACATATGTTTCTCCAGAAAACTCTCCTGGTGCAAACAACAATCAATTGCGTATGTTTACAGATGGTCTTGAAAGATTACGAGTAGACAATGACGGTGCGTCAAAATTCTCAGCTGACTTAACGGCAGCAACACCAGTTGGTATAAAGATCTTAAATAACAAGATCTCTACATTCGGTTCAGATATACTTTACTTGGATCCAAGTACTGGTGCATCGAATACTGGTTCCGTTGTTATTGAAGGTAACTTAACAATTAAGGGTGTAACAACTACTGTATCTGCAGCATCAACACAATCTAAAGATCCAACAGTTATCTTAGGTATGCAATCAGATGCGGAAGGCGATGAAACTGCATTAACTGCTCCAGATGGTTTAGATAAAGGTATTGAATTTAGATGGCATAACGGTTCAACAGCTAAGTCTGGTTTCTTTGGTTACGACTCATCAGCTAATCGTTTTACCTTCATCGAAGATGCAACTAACACAGCAGACGCATTCTCTGGTACACCATCAGATGTTCGTTTCGGTAATGCATTACTAACAGAATTATCATTCTCAGCATTTACTGCAAATGCAGTACCATGGGTTGATGAAAACGGTGATACTGGTTTTATCACAGGTGATGGCACAAGCATTTACAACGGCGGTGATACAACTGGACAAGTATTGCAGATGAATGCATCTGGTTTACCGGTATTCAGTCACATTGATTGTGGTACATATTAATTAATCATTAAGGATATATTATGGCTATTGAAGCGAGTCAAGAATTCGTGAATAAGTTTGTAGAGCGTCAGCAAAGAGCAATTGCAGATCTAATGAATAAGGTTATATTATTAGAAACTCAACTTGCTGTAGCTCAAGATAGAATTGCTGCTTTAGAAACTAGCGAAAAAGAAAAAGAAGAAGAAGTTAAAGAGTAATGGCAAACGGCACAATAATTCAGCTTCGTAGAAGCAATACTCAAGATGAAGCACCAGCTGGTACAGCGTTGTATGATGGCGAAGTTGCCATCAATACATATAACCGCAAGCTCTATACTCGTGTTGCTGATGGTGAAGCAGTAGTTGAAGGTATACCGTTTGGTGTATTAGAGTCAAATCAATCTGTGTGGAATCATGCAACCACAACGACTATCACGCTAGATTCTTTTGATACCGCACTACACAAGACAGCAAAGTATTTTATTGAAATACAAAGTAGCGGTGGAACAGCCACTCCCTATTATCAAGCCATGGAAGTTATCGTTATCCATAATGACACTGATGCGTTTGTTACTAGGTACGGCGTAATAGACACCAATGGAGAAATAGCTACTGTTACAGCTGATATTACTAGCGGAGATTTAAGGTTAAGACTTACAAGTACTCCTTTAAGTTCTAACACAAATTATGTGGCTAAATTTGTACGTATCATGCAGCAATTATAAATAGAACAATATGGCAACGACTAATAAAGCATTCGTAGTAAAGGACGATCTAATAGTAGATAATGCTACTGGTCGCCAATTGGTGATCCCTTATGGAACTGGTTTCGAAAGACCTGCTTCTCCAATAAAAGGCGCCATACGCTATAGCGATGATTCTGAAGTATGCGAAATATACAACGGCACTGAGTGGCAAAACGTTGCACAGGTTGGTGAATCAATAACACAATCTGGTGCAGAAGAGATTGCACTAGTTCAATCTATTATTTTTGGATAAGACATGGCATCAGTAAGTAATATTACAAACAAAGTAATTAAAAATTTAGGCAAGACTGAACAAACGCTTGTAACTACTACAAGTTCACAAAAAGCTGCGTGTGTGGGATTAAGCGTTGCAAATACTACTACTACCGTTGTCAAAGCTTCGATATTTGTAACAGATTCTGCCTCTGTTAAAGGTTATTATATAAAAGATTTAGAAATAGCTCCACAAAGTAGCGCTAGGATTATTAATGGTGGAGAAAAATTACTTTTAGCTCCTACTAATTCAGTAAGCATAGTATGTGATACGACTGATGGACTAGATGTCATATTTAGTTTAGTTGTTATAACATACACATAAAGGTTAATATGACTACTCCATATATCTTAGGAAAATCAGTAGCGGAATTCAATGATCCGTCTTCTACTTTTTTATATGCGCTTAGACGCACTGAAGACGGTGATTTATACCTATTAAAGATTAATGAAAATGACGGTTCAGTCATTGAATTATTTGGTGAAAATATACCAGATGCATTTGCTGAATATTCATTAGGAGATGATTTTTTTGAAGGTAGAGGCGAAGATCACGTATTAGATTATGCAACAAGCGATGTCAAATATGAACAATGGAAATTTCTAAATTCTGAACAAACTTACTACATTGATTCTGATGGTTATTTTACATTAGATACTTCTAATTTAGAATTAGCACCAATAGAAGATATTCAAATTCCAAACGGACACCAACAAACGTTTACATTAGCTGGTGAAAATTATAACATAAATCTCTTCGATAAGTTAATCGAAATGGGATGGAATGGATTATCTAGTGTTGCACTTACGATTAATGGTAACATTGGTTCTACACATCCGACAAAAGCTGCGTTAACTATTGATAAACTATTTAAGAATGGTTTAACTATCATAAATAATGGTAATATCGTAGGATGTAATGGTAATTTACAAAATGATCCGGTTGTTAACAGAAATTTTGGTATAGCTATAAGTATCGAAGTTCCTGTTACAGAATTTACAAACAATGGACTTGTCAAGGCTGGCGTATTTAATGCGCAGTATGCTAATGCGTTTAGAGGATTCGATAATATCGATACTTGGGAAAATAATGGTACTTGGACAGGCTATGACGATTAATAAGCATTTAATTGCAATTCAAAGGAAATAACAAATGGCAGAGTTTAAATTAGGTAGACTTAAATTTGTATGGAAAGGTGCATGGACTGCGTCTGCTACGTATGTAAAAGATGACATCGTAAGACACGGTGGAAAATCTTATGTATGTGTGCAAGGACACGTCGCTGGTGCTACCTTATATGCGGACGATGCCAAGTGGCAGTTGATGAACGATGGTTTCGCATGGAAAAACACATACACTGTAGCAACATATTATAAAGTAAACGACATCGTTGCATATGGTGGTTCTACATATATCTGTACTACAGCGCACACTGCGCCAGCAGGCGGTATTTTAAATCCAAGTTATTGGGATATATTCGCTAAAGGCGTTGAAGTGGAAGAATCTTGGGATGATGCCGTCGATTATCAAATCGGCGACGTCGTTTCATACGGCGGTTACACATACTATGCTTTAGAAGCAAATGATAACGTAGTACCTACCTCAGACGTTACTATTTGGAGACCATTCGTCGAAGGCCTAAATAATCGCGGAGATTGGGTTGCATCTGGTTCTGGTGTATTACCGTATAGGACTGGTGATCTAGTACGTTATGGTGGTAACCAATATTTAAACATTGCAGACTCTACAACAGAAAATCCTTATGATACAGATTATTGGGAACTATTTAGCCAAGGTTTTGCTTGGCAACAAAACTGGACTAGCGGTACTGCATACAAAGTAAACGAAGCAGTTAAGTTCGGTACATCGACATATATCTGTATTCAAGCACATACAGCTAGTTCATTAAACGATCCTAGCGCTGATACAGTTCACGCTTATTGGGATACATTAGCAGACGGTTCTGCTTCAGCTGTAGTAACTACACAAGGCGATATCATCTATCGCGATGGTAGCGGTGCTCAACGTCTTCCGATCGGAACACTAGGAGCATCACATACAGATCATGCTGGCATCGCAAGGCAAGTACAACCTGTTTTAGTCGTTAATGCTGCGGGTGATGAACCAGAATGGTCAGATACAGCCCACTTAGGTTGCGAAGCTATCCACGTGGATAATCACTTAGTTGTTGGTCCAGATGCTGGTCAAGTTGGTTCTGTCTTTATCGGTGAAGATGCCCAGACATACTTAGCCGATGATGGTCCATATGCGGGTTATGTTGGTCTAACAGATGTTAGATTATTAGCAGTTTGGGATGTTGACTCATTTGGACAATTTGCATTAAAGAATATCAACGATGGTGCTGCCGCTTCTACGGATTTAATTCTTTACACTGATGACGGCGATAACGATTCTGGTTGGATCGATATGGGTATCACGTCATCTGGCTTTGACATTACTTCTGGTTATGGTATCACTGACGTTCATGATGGTTACATCTTCATGTCAGCTCCAGCTGGAAGTACAGGTCCAGGTAACTTAGTTATCGCTACAGGCGAAAATGGTACTGAGAAAGACATCGTATTCGTTACAGGTGGTTTTGATCCTACGACGAATACAGATGCTGAAAAGATGCGGATTATCGGCGAAGGCCGTAATGGTGCAGTATTTGTAGGCTCAATTGCTGATAACTTATTAACTGTCGCTTCTGTAACTAGCGGCGGACCTATCGTTTTTGATGGAACTAAATCACTCAGTGGTACAGGTATAGTTAACGGAACGACTATCACATCGCAGTTAACTGGTACAGCTGGTGGTGCTGGAACATATACGGTTGATCAAAGACAAACAGTCTCTGCTGGAACCACTATCACTCAATCTAAAGATCCCGCTGGTATTGAAATTTATATCAATACAAGTTCTTACAACCCATACAGTGGAGCTTTAAGAGTACAAGGCGGTGTGGGTATACAAGGTAACTTAAACTTAGACGGCGAGATCCAAGCTTATGGTGGTGCCATCTATCAAGGTCGTGATGGTGAAGTAACTGCTAAGCAGTTAACACAGGACGATACAGTTTATTCAGGTTATGTTGGTCTAACAGACGCATCCGCAGTATTCACAGGTCATGCTGATTCATTCGTACAAGTTGCGTTGAAGAACTTTAACAGCGGAACTGGTGCTTCAACAGACATGATCGTATATGCATCTAACGGAGATAATGACTCTGGCTGGATGGATATGGGTATCACATCTGAAAACTATAATGACCCAACATTTACAGTTACTGGTCCATCAACTGGCTACATCTTCATGTCAGCTCCAGCTGGATCATCAGCCACTGGTAATATGTTGATCGGTACTGATGAAACAGGTACAGAAAACGACATAGTATTCTTCACTGATGGCTTCGATGCTGGTAACGAAAAATTACGTATCGTAGGTGCTTCACGCGCAGGTAAAGCTGCTGGCGTTGAGATCTATGCTGATACAGAATCTACTTCAACTACTACAGGTGCTTTACGTGTTGACGGTGGTGTTGGTATCGTCGGCAACTTAAACGTTGGTGGTAACGTAGCGATTACTGGTACAATTGCAATTGGTGGTGCTGGTTCTTCTTTAGAAACAACAACGCTTGCAGTTTCTGACCCAATGATTCGCATGGGTTCTGGTAACCCAAGTGACTTGATCGACTTAGGCTTCTATGGCACGTTTAGTCAAACTGTAACACAGCTAGATGGTGCTCTCAATAGTACAGCAACAACAATTACGGTAGATGATACTACTGCATTTGCATCTACAGGTAAGATAGCTATTGGCACCGAAGAGATGACGTATACTGGTAAGACAGCTACAACGTTTACTGGTGTTACTCGTGGCGTTAACGGTACTACAGCAGCTTCACACTTAGACAACGATAAAGTTTACGTAGCTATATTTGCTGGTCTAGTGCGTGACGCTTCAGACGGTGGATTCAAGTTATTCACTGGTTTAGATTCTCTAGCTCCTACTGCAACAGTCGACTTCTCTGATGCTCAACTAACATATGCTCCTCTAACAACTGGTAACTTAACAGCAGGTTCTGGTACATTCTCAGGAGATATAGCTGCAAACGGCGGAGATATTACTACTAGTGTAACTGGTACAGCAACAGTATTCAATACTAACGCTACTACGTTGAATATCGGTGGTGCAGCTACTACTGTTAGTATTGGTGCAGCAACTGGTACTACGACGATCAATAATGGTTTATCAGTTGGTGGTATCACATCAGTTGAATCAATTGTTGAGGTACTCGATTCTAAGACTGCTGCGACTGGTACAGTAACGCACGACTTTACTACGACTGACGTATTCTACCATTCTAGCATTAGTGCAAACTTTACAGCTAATATTACAAACGTACCTACAACTGCTGGAAGAATTATGTCCGTTACATTAGTTCTAGCACAAGGCGGTACAGCATACTTACCTACAGCTGTACAGATCGACGGTGCATCACAAACTATTAAGTGGGCAGGTAATACACAACCTACTCCTCAAGCAAGCAAGACAGACGTAGTTGTATTCACATTGATTAGAACTGGTGCTGGTGCTTGGGTTGTTTTAGGTCAAATGTCTTCATACGGTTAATAAGGATTAAAGAATGGCCTTTAGTGGAACCATTGGTGGGAGTAATACCAAAACTGGCCGTGGAGCATATCACCCAGGAGTAGGTCCGCAAGATATCAATTATCCAGTATCTGTAAGTACAGGTACTGAGCTCATGTCTCCAGTTGATGGATTGCAACTTAGGATCGATGCAGCACAGACTATTTGGACAACATATCAAAATTTACCAGCATACTTAACAGGCGTTGGTAAAGTTACTTCTGCTGTAATTAATGAGACTGATAGCGGTACGTTTACTGTTACACAACCGTGTCGAGTGTGGTTATTAAGATCTCCAGGTTGGAATGCTGTTGATACTTCAGCATATACTCTATATGCTAGCAACCAAACGCTTGGTTTAGATGGATCTAATACATCAGTTTATTATCGAGATGTTACTCCAGGTACATATCCATATGATAACAACTCTGCTATGTACATCTGGTCATTCGATAACCCAGTTTCAGAAGTAAGTGGCACATTAGGTACTACTGTAGTTAACGGTACAGGTGATACTACTGCTAACACAAGTTCAACTCGTATCTCTGGTCAGCGTGGCACATATGACCCATTTTTTAATGGTCCTATAACATATTCTATATCATCTGGATCGCTTCCTCCAGGTTTTACATTAAACTCTACTACTGGTCAAATCACTGGTACATATAGTGCATCAGGTATCAATACTGATGGTCAAGTTTATACTTTTACTGTTCGAGCTAGCGACAATTCTCCAGGAGCTAAATCATATTCAGATAGAAGTTATAGCGTAACGCTATCTGTACCTTGGTTATATCGTCAAATCATTACAACGTTGTATATGGTTGGTGGGTATAAAGATGCGTCTGCATGGTCTAATGGTAATAGATTCCCAAGATCAACTGAAACATGTACTAACTTAGGTAATGGTTGTATTGACAACTATAATTATAAATCTGGTATGTGTAGTGATAATAACGGTTATGTTTTTGGTGCTGGTGGTGGTCACGCGGTCGATTTAAATACTACATCAAAGTTCAGCCATAGAACAGAAGTTAAGGCATCAAATCCAGGAGGTCCTGGATATAATTGCTCTGATACAGCTACAGCATTTGCACCAGATCGCAATAGATCATATACTACTGGTGACGGTGTAAGTAATATGTTTAGGTTTACTGCATCGACTGAGTCATTTGCTACACTCGGCGGTGGACAGGGTGGTCACGCCTGCCAAGTTTCTGGTGAAAATAAGGGTATTTTTTGGGGAGATGCTAATAGATCGATCAACTTCTCGAATGAAGCACAAGCTACTATTAGTATGGCTGGTGGAGCACATGGTCAACAAAAAGGCTTGTCATCAAAACTTAATTTAGGTTATGGCGGCAACGAAGGTACATATAACGGCGGATACAACCATCGTAAAATCAACATTACTAATGAGACATATGGCACAATTACTAAAATGTTAGGAAACTGTGGAGAAGAAAACTATGCTATGTCACAAGATCGTGGTTATATTTTAGGTGAGTATAACGGCGCGCAAAATAATAATTGTGGTAGATTGATTTATGCAACGGACGCAGGAACTTCATTAGCTACATCAATACAAGGCAATGGCGGAGCTTCTTCAGGCCATTGTTTCTGGAGAGATTAATAAATGGCATTCGGTACAAATAGCGGAAATACTAGAAATAGCGGTCGAGGAGGATATCATCCTGGTGCGATCGCTGATACTGCTTTATCTGCACCATCTGGTTCATTGGGTACTTCTACAGTAAACGGGACTGGCGATACTATTGCTAATACTGGTTCTACGTCCGTTTCAGGTCAACGACAAGTCTTTGATCCATGGCATACTGGTGTTCAATATTCTATTGTTTCAGGTTCTCTACCTCCAGGTTTCACATTAAATTCTTCAACCGGTCAAATCAGCGGAGCGTATTCAGCTTCTGGTATCAATACTGACGGAACAGTTTATAGCTTCACTGTTCGTGCATCAGATAATTCTCCTGGCGCAAAGACCACTTCTGATCGATCATATAGCGTAACATTATCAGTTCCGTGGTTATATCGTCAGATTATCACAACTTTATACATGGCTGGTGGATATAAAGATTCATCATTATGGTCTAACGTCAATCGTTTTCCACGTTCAACAGAAACATGTACTAACTTAGGCGATGGTTATATTGATAACTACCACTATAAGTCTGGAATGTGTGACACTGATCGCGGTCATATTTGGAATGGTAATAGCACTACTACATTCAATATGCGAACAGAATCCAAAGTAAACGGAGTAGGTGCACCAGGATATGGTACAAGTAATACAGGTACAACATTCTCACCTGATCGCAATAGATCATTTACAACCGGTGACGGTGTAAATACTATGTTTAGGTTTACAGCTAGCACAAACTCATTTGCTAACTTGGGTGGTGGCAACGATGGCCATGCAACAGGAATATCTGGAGAAAATAAAGGCATCTATTGGGGTCATGGCGGTAGTAACCAAAATCGTAGAATAGATTTTAGTACAGAAGCGCAAGCTACTATTGGTATGGCTGGTGGAGCACACGGTCAACAAAAAGGCATGTCTGCAAAAACCGGTTTTGGCTATGGCGGTAACGAAGGTACGTATGCTGGTGGCTATAATTTTAGAAAAACTAATATTACCAATGAATCATATAGTACCGTTGGAAAAATGTGGGGTAATTGTGGTGAAGAAAACATGGGTATGTCACAAGATCGTGGTTACATAATTGGACAATATGATGATAGTATTGGTCAAAATAACAGATGCGGTAGACACATTTATGCTACTGATGCAGGTGCACAATTAAGCACAGAAGTGCAAGGACATGCTGGAGCTTCCTCAGGACATTGTTTCTGGAGAGATTAATAAATAGTAATAGCTAAATAATTTTTTTGTTAAAGGTAAAAAATGACTGATATCGTAGAGTATGGAAAATATAAGTATGAAAATCACTTTCCCAAAAAGAAGATTTCAACTGATGTTTCTCTAATCCCCCAAAAATCCCAAGAATTAATAGAGTTTTCATATAACAACTATTGGAGTACTCCAAAGTTTAAGCTAAAGTGGTTTGTGGGTCAAGCTGAATATACCCCATTCCATATCATCCGTCAATATCTTCTTGAACTTCGTGCACGTGAAGACTCTTTAGAGTTACAAGAATATGAGTTGAAAAAGATTGAGATCGAATTAAAGATGGCAATCAGAGATCGCGATGAGGCAACTGATGAATTAGTTAGAGAAATGCTAGACCTAGAAGTAAAACGTAAAGAAAATGGAGTTGCTTCAACACGTACGCGAGTAAAAGATCTTTACATTGAACGACAATTCTTCTTAGAGCTAGTCGAAGAATTTTTAAACGGTCCACACGGCAAAACCCAAGATGGTAGGCCATTGACCGCTGTGTTAGGCACCGAAGAAGAAGAGTTATACGAAAAAGAATATTGGACAGTTCGTTTAGCACGTCAAGCGGCTATGGACCTATGTGCGTATGGTCGTATTGGTTCTGGAAACTTAGATGCTATCATGCAACTTGGTGCTGAACAAAGAGAAGAAACGCTTGCTCTTGCGCATACAGTTAACCTAGCTGTAGAACAACAACAAACTACATTGCGCCAAGAGGCTGCGAAGTCTTTACAACTTACTAATGATGGTAAGATGCAATATATTGGTTCATTAAACCCAGAGCTCATCAATAACGCTATTAATGCGGACTTAGAACTCATGAAAGCCGCAAGCGCTAAGTTAAACTTAGATAATAAAACTTCAAATGAGCCTCCTCCTCCAACTTTGCCAAAAGAATTTAATGAAATATATAACCTTTGAAAAATCTGAGTATCACAAAAATCTATTAAATAAGCTAGAACACAAATCTATAACTAGTTTTTGGATATATGATGTCTATCAGATAGAATGTGATATTAATGATTTGCCTAAAGAATTGCAGGAAACGTTAGTTGAATTACCAGAAAGTGTAGCTAGAGGTTCATGGTTTTCTCACATCAATTTAAATGAACGAAAAACCATGAATATAAAGGTAGAGCAACAGGCTTTTGAATGGGTTAAACACACTTTTGATATACCTGCAAATAAGAAGTTAGATTCAAGAGATAAATTTACGTATACAATAACTGAAGAAGATGAAAAGAATTCTGTAGAATTTATTAAGACTATTCTTTTACAATACTTACAGAGGCACTATGACTCTCTGTCAGAGGGTAACAAGTTAAGATATAATAAAAAAATAAACAGACTGTCGGATGACATTCGCGATTGTAATACTAACCACGAATGTCATGTCATAATGCACAATCATTATAATTATCCGCTATTAGTGGTTGAAAATAAACTTGGAAGATCTCTTCCTGGTGCAAAATGGAACTTATCACGTGATCATGGTTCAAGAAATCCAGTACGAGAAGAAGAAATCACTGAAGAAGCTTTAGATCCTGGACCTACTATACATACTATAAGCTCAGATGTATTTACATTAAAATGGGAAATAGGTGAGCCAGTAAGAATAGAGTAATATAATAACTATAGGATGAATAAGGTGACTCCGAAAAAAATATTTAGTATTCCAATCAATCCTAAACTTTCACAAGAAGAGTTTACGGCATTTTATCATTGGCTTTCAGAATACAAAGACTGGATTGCTGATGTGTACTTTACATCTAGAATAAACCCGTTCAATCAAGATGCAATGGGCGACGTCATCATGTTTAATCAAGATAAGGTTAACCTTATCGAGACAGCATTAAACATTCAAAAATATCTTGGAATTAAAGCATCTGCAACCTTTAATAATATCCAAGTAGCTCCAACACAAACAAATTTAGATACTTTTATTGTCAACTTTAAACCGTTGTACGATGCAGGTATTCGTGTCGCAACTATTCCTCATACACATTGGATGGCCACTGGTCAAATTAAAGCTGCATTCCCAGAGTTATTTGTTAAAAATACCATCTTAAGAAACGTAAGAAGACCTGCTGAAGTAGTAGCACTAGCCAAAGAAGGTTTTGATTATGTTAACTTAGATCGCGATCTAATGCGTGATAGAGATGCTTTAGCTAGATTACAAGAAGCTAAAAGGTGGATTAAAGTAAACTTGGGTAAAGATATTCAATATAGTCTATTGGCTAATGAAGGTTGCTTAGGTGAGTGTCATATGATGGATGAACACTTTGAATATAATAATACTCGTGGAGAAAAAGATCCATCTTACTTTAATTCTCCAATAAGCCGCGTAAGTTGCCCAAAATGGGACGTTGAAGATCCAGCAGTTTATTTAAAGACCGCGAACTTTGCTCCGTGGAAAGCAGACTGGGATGAATACTTAGATTTGGGTATTGATGTGTTTAAGATGCATGGAAGAGAAAGCATCGCCAGGTTGGGTGAGACCATGCGTAAAGTAGAAAGATACGTAGCAAATGAAGAAATATTAGATGATAATTTTGAAGACTTTATTAATAAGGCTCAACTTACTGGTAAACCTATTAATATTTGGCGTGATAAGATTAAAAATTGTAAATTTGATTGTTGGGAATGTCAATACTGCGATAAGATTGAAGAGAAAAAAGACGAGTATGATTATACATCTTTAACTAAACACGTCGTAGATTCTATTGCAAAGAGTGGTATTCCAAAGATTAACATTAATATCAGTGGCTTAACTAGTTCGCGGGTTCAAACATTATTAAATGCACTAGCTTCCAAGTGTGGTTCCTATCTAGAAGTTGGATCTTATTTGGGTGCAACTGCGGCCGCAGTACTATATAAGAACCCCATTAAAGCATATTTTATTGATAGATGGCAACAACAAATTCAACCTGCTAATGATAACTTTCAAACTGAAGCTAATGATTACGACACCTTTCTTTTAAATATTACCCCGTATGTAGATAAATCTGATGTAAAGATCTTTAGAGAAGACATGCTGAACGTTAACTTGAATGAAATAGATTCTAAAGTTGATATGTTCATGTATGATGGTCCGCATGATGCTAAATCTACGAGTGATGCAATCAAATACTATTGGCCAGTCTTAGCTAATGAAGCTATCTTAATTTTTGATGATGCAAATTGGGAGACAGTTATTCAAGGTGTTAGAGATGGATTAAATGAAGTTGATGCTAAAGTAATCTATGAAAAGATGATATTAAATTCTGAAGAGAATCCACGAGAATGGTGGAATGGTTTATATATTTTGGTGATTAAAAAATGATTAAGAAGATAAAAAATATTGTTATATTTGGTGGAGGAACAAGCGGTTGGTTAACAGCAGCTTATATGACAAACCGTTTAAACTTTCCATGTAATATTACATTGATAGAAAGTAAATCTCTTGGACCCATTGGAGTTGGTGAAGGTACACAACCATTTACTTCTAGATTTTTACATGATGCGGGTTTAGAACCAAAGCAGTGGATGAAACCAGCACAAGCTGCATTTAAATACGGCGTGTTATTATCTGGTTGGAATAAAGAACCATACTTTGTAGATAATGATTTCGTTGAAAACCACATCATGGGTCCAAACTTGTATGCACACGACTATTTCATTCATAAAACAAATGACGAATGGGTAAAATGGCAACCGGCATATAGATTAGCTATGGCAAATAAGAGTCCTAAGCTCGGTGGTTATGATCACTCTATGTCTCTACGAGATTTTAAAGATTGGGGTGCGGTGCACTTCTCAGCATTTGATATATTAGATACTATTCACGATTTAATTAAAGATCGAATTACATATTTCGATACTAAGATTATAGAGATAAAATCTAATGATGAAGGTATCGAATACTTATTAGATGAACAAGATAGAAAACACACAGCTGATCTTTTTATTGACTGCACGGGCTTTGAAGCCAAGTTAATCAACAAAG
>Ga0222712_10002227_pt1 | contig 22555 bp, 20 predicted proteins | sample C33_657DmetaG_FD_165043 | JGI IMG/M metagenome (GOLD analysis project Ga0222712, IMG submission 165043) | Estuarine water microbial communities from San Francisco Bay, California, United States - C33_657D | ecosystem: Environmental > Aquatic > Marine > Unclassified | place: USA: California... | reverse complement strand
GTATGCATAATTATTACCAATAAAATAAGGCCATCCAAAATTACCCGGTTTGGTTGCTTGATTCACTTCATCATATCCTTGTGGTCCTCTTATATCCAAACTATCTGTAGGAGCATCTGGACCAACTTCGCCCCAATATAAATTACCATTTTTTTGATCAACTGAAATTCTATAAGGGTTACGATGTCCCATGGTATAAATTTCAGGTCTTGTGTTGGGTGATCCTTTAGGGAATAAATTTCCTTCTGGAATTTCATATGAACCGTCCGCCTTTACTTTAATACGTAAGATCTTTCCTCTTAAATCATTGGTATTGCCAGAGCCTCTTTGTTCATCATATTGTTCATGACCTGGTCTGTCATCTAATGGAGCATAACCATGACTTGCATATTTCTGATTAGGTTCATCAAAAGGGGTAGTGTTATCACCAGTTGAGACAAATAATGTTTTATTAGGTCCAAAAGCGATTGAACCTCCTGTATGACAACAAATATCTCTTTGAGAATAAAACTCTAACACAACTTTTTCTGAACTATTTAAAATAGTATCATTTTCAAAAGTGAATCTCGATAGTCTATTAACAGACTTATCAGCTGGACTATAAAAAATAAATACATGATGATTCTTTGCAAAGTCTGGATCTGCTTGCATACCTAATAATCCTTCTTCTGCATTAACCCCTGGTGTATTTGTTTTATGATAAACATTTAAAAATCCTGCTTGTTTTACTTTCTTAGTTTCGTTATTATAATAATAAATTTCACCTCTTCTTTGCGCCACTAATACATCTAAATCAGGAAGCACTGTTAATTCAGTAGGCTCAAAAAATGTACCCGTTACTAAATCTATTTTGGTAAATCCTTTTTCTTCAGGAGCGAATACACTATGTGCTTTGCTATAATTACTAGTATTGTCTCCCATGGCATATTGAATACCACCTAATATATGTCCAAGATATAATGGGTCGGCATAAGATTCAATGGTATGACCTAGTTCTGTGTAGAATACTCTTCCTCCATCAAATGAGTGATACCATGCCATTGGATGATTCTTTCCATTCTTACCACCTTCGTAAGAACTTTCATCTATGTTTAATAATACTTTAATATCTGTACTTATATTTTTGAAATTATACCACTCGTCTTTTCTTATCCATTCTTTTGGCAAAGATTTAGTGGAAGCATGTGTAGCGTCTGTTACCACTAATTTTGCATCCTGTTGTGCTGGGTGACTTTCAAAATAAGCTCCAACCATATTGCCATACCATCTCCAATCGTATTCTGCATCAGATGCGGCGTGTATGCCCACAAATCCTCCGCCAGATTGTATATATCTCTCTAAAGCAATTTCTTCATTGCCACTTAAGATATCGCCTGTTGTTTGTAAAAAAACAATAGCTGCATATTTTTTCAAACTATCTTCTTGAAAATAAGCAGAGCTTGTTGTAGTGTCTACATCAAATCCATTTTTAGCTCCTAAATCTTGTAATGCTTTCACACCGGTTGGTATAGCATCATGATGAAATGCGGCTGTTTTGGAAAAAACTAAAATGGTTGGTTTTGAACTTCTTTTATTACTACATGCAGTGAATAAAAAAATGGCCATACTCAAAAGGCCAATGGATAAAATTGATTTTTTCATATTGGAAGTTAATTTCCCACTTTTTTAGCGCATAACAAAATAAACTTAGATACATTTATACTCATAAACCTAATTATATGAGTGACATGCATTTACATTTGGAAGAGCATTTAGAAAGCAGCGATATGCTTTCTGATATTGTTATAGGGATGAGTGATGGATTGACTGTCCCCTTTGCACTTGCTGCTGGCTTAAGTGGGGCTGTAAGTGGTAATGTGAGTTTAATTTGGATTGCAGGTATAGCAGAAATTTCTGCTGGCTCGATTGCTATGGGATTAGGTGGATATTTGGCAGGTAAAACCGAGCAAGATCACTATGCTAGTGAATTAAAAAAAGAGTATTGGGAATTGACTCATAAAAGAGATGTTGAAATTGAAGAAGTAAGGAAAGTATTCTTGGATTGGGGATTGAGTAAAACAGTTGCAGAAGAAGCTACCCAAGAAATTATTAAAGATGACGATAGATGGGTTGAATTTATGATGAAGCATGAATTAGGATTAACAAAGCCTGATCCTAAAAGAGCTTCAAGAAGTGCTTTTAATATTGGTGTAAGTTATGTAGTGGGAGGTTTGATTCCATTAACGCCTTATTTCTTTGTAGATAATGCTTTAAAAGGGTTAGAGCTTTCTGCAATGATTACTTTGGTATGTTTATTTATTTTTGGTTATTTCAAAAGTAAAATGACAGGGATTAATCCATGGATTGGAGGATTAAAAGTAATGATGATAGGAGCAGTTGCTGCCGCAGCAGCATTTTGTATTGCAAGATTAATTGAAGGAGGACATGCTTAATTGTCCATTGGTGTAAATTTTTATGAACATTGATTGGAAAGTTTTATATTGACTATTATTCATTATTTAAATTAAAATGTATGAAATCTGTATTATCTATTATTAGTGGACTTTTTTTACTACTTCCTTTTGTAGGAAACTCGCAAGAAGTGGATGCTTCTGTCATGCAAAAAATTAGAGAAGAAGGTTTGCAAAAATCAAAAGTAATGGAGATTGCTTTTAATTTAACGGATAAGAATGGTGCTAGATTAACCAATTCTGAAGGATATGCGCGTGCTGCAAATTACGCAAAGGAAACTTTAGCAGGATGGGGTTTGCAAAACGCAAGAGTAGAACCATGGGGTGAATTTGGTAAAGGATGGGATTTGCAAAAAACTTATTTAGCCATGACGGCACCTTATTATAAACCTTTATTAGCTTGGCCTAAAACATGGACTGAAGGAACCAAGGGTTTAAAGAAAGGTGGATTAATAGTTATAGATCCAAAAGACTCTGCAACTGTAATGGGGTATAGTGGTCAATTAAAAGGCAAGTTGATTATTATCGATCAAAATAATGCATACAAACTAAGTTTTAAAGCAGATGCAATAAGGTTTACAGATGCTGATTTAGCTAAAATGGCTGCTGCTACAATGCCAGCTGGTGCTAGAGGTGGTCAAACAATGGACACTGCTCAACAAAGAAGAATGAGAGAAGCCATGGCAAGAAATGGTAATATGCGTGCAATGACTATTTTGAAAAACCTTGCTAAAGAAGAAGGAGCAATTGGAATGGTAACATCAGGTGTAAGAAATCATGATGGCACTATTTTTGCGCAAGGAGGTGGTGCATACAAAGCAGCAGATGCTGCAAATTGCTTAGACATGGCATTGGGTATAGAAGATTACAATATGTTATTAAGATTAGCTAAGTCTGGAACAGAAGTAAGTATGGAAGCAGATGTTAAAACAAAGTTTCAAGAAAAAGATGTTCAAGGATATAATGTGATTGCAGAAATTCCTGGAACTGATCCAGCTTTGAAAGACGAAGTTGTTATGATTGGTGCACATTTGGATTCTTGGCAAGCAGGAAATGGTGCAACAGACAATGCTGCAGGATCTTCAGTAATGATGGAAGTAATGAGAATTATTAAAACAATTGGTGTTCAACCAAAGAGAACTATTCGCATTGGATTATGGAGTGGTGAAGAACAAGGTTTATTAGGTTCAAGAGGTTATGTGAAAAATACTTTTTTAGATGCTAATGGAAAACCAAATGAAGCACACCAAAAATTTGCAGGCTATTTCAATATAGATAATGGTACGGGTAAAGTAAGAGGTATTTATTTACAAGGCAATGAAGCATGCAAACCTATCTTCACAAAATGGTTGGCACCATTCAACGACTTAGGTGCTACCACGGTTACCATTAGCAATACTGGCGGTACAGATCACCAAGCTTTTGATGCAGTAGGTTTACCAGGTTTCCAATTTATTCAAGACCCAATGGAGTATGATACAAGAACGCATCATAGTAATATGGATGTGTATGAGCATTTAAGCGAAGAAGATTTAAAACAAATTGCTACTGTTGTTGCTGCATTCGCATACAATACAGCACAAGCAGATGCTAAATTGCCAAGAAAAGAGAAATAATAAAATATACCATTGATGAAGAAAATTATTTACTCCATATTATTCTTATTGTTTGCGCATTTTTCTTTCGCACAAGATTCAGCTAGATTACATTTAGATTCTTCTAAAAAGGTTCAAATTGTAGAAGCATCTTGTGGACAATGTCAATTTAAAATGGCAGGGAAGGGTTGTACGTTAGCAGTAAGAATAAATGGTAAATCTTATTTTGTAGAGAAGGCAGATATTGATGCATTTGGAGATGCCCATGGAGACGAAGGGTTCTGCAATGCTATTAGAAAAGCAAAAGTGCAGGGGTCTATTGTGAACAATAAATTTGTTGCTACCTATTTTGAATTAATAGACGGCAAGCCATAAGGTTATTCGAATTCCAATTCGTTTATAAATGTTTCCCAATCTTTCATGATGGATGTGTTTTATCAGTTGTTAAATGATTAGCACATGTATAACATTAATTGGATCTGTTTTGTTTAATAATTTTTACAAACAATTAAACAAAAATACTAATTTATTGATAATCAAAAATTTATAAAAAGAAATTATAGAATCCTCTTTCTTCTAAACCACATGTAAATAATTATCACTACAATTATCATTAAGGTAATTGAGAAGTAATAGCCCCATTTCCAATTGAGTTCTGGCATAAAATCAAAGTTCATTCCATAGACACCCGCTATAAAAGTTAAGGGTAAGAAAAAGGCGGAGAAAATAGTTAATAACCTTACTACCTCATTGTTTTTTTGATCACTGATAGATAAATAAGTGGTCATCAGCTGGTTTGCATTTTCAACCGATTCTTCGTTATAAGTTAAGAGATTGAGTAATTCATCTTTGATATCCTGAAATTGGGAGGATTGAGTAAAATTCTGAGAAGATTGATCAATGACAGATTGGGTAATTTGCAAAACTTTTTTTAAAATCCTTGACTGTGATTTGATATAATATAATTCTTCTAATAATATATCTCTATGATCTTTTAAAAAGATAGTTCTTTCAATTTCACTTATTTTATTGGATAATTCAATGGTGGGTTTTTTAAAAGTATCCAACATTAATTTCACAATCCTTAAAAAAAACTCATTAATTTTTATATGCTTTTCTTCATGAATATTTAAAAAATTAAAATGTGCTCTATGTATAGTTATCAATTTGTCCTCGTACAAAAAGAAGGCAATCTTATTTGACATTTCTCCCACTTCATCTATATGCAATTTAATATCAGAAGTATAGGCTCTAAAAATATAAAAATCAACTTTATAATTCTTTTCGTATTTAGGTAGATGACCTTTTTCCAAACTATCTTTTATCAAATAATAGTTTAAACCTAGTTCTTTATTGATTTTCTCTAAATCCTCTTTGATTGGATTTTCAACATCAATCCATTTAAAGGTTTCAAATACTTTTTCTGTGATTTTCATGCCACTAATTTAATAAAAAGGACTAAGTGTGTGACCTATGTGTGACTTTTGGGAATAAAAAAGCCTAAGTATTTGATACTTAGGCTTTACTGCGGACCGGACGGGACTCGAACCCGCGACCTCCGCCGTGACAGGGCGGCATTCTAACCAACTGAACTACCGATCCAAGAACTTTTCCGTTTCCGGGTTGCAAAGATAAGGGGAAAGAAGTTTTTTAAACAAATCTTTTATTAAAAAATGATGTATTATTTTTACAGCCCAATCATATATATATGCCTGAATACCCTAATAGACAGTTTTTAGATTTTGAACAACCTATAAAGGATTTGTACGAGCAGATTGATGCTACTAAAAAACTAGCTGAAAAGAATCCAAAAATTGATTTATCAGCCACTGTAAAACAATTAGAACAAACTATTGTAGACAAGCGAAAAGCAATCACAGAAAGCCTTTCACCATGGCAGAGGGTTCAATTAAGTAGACATCCAGACCGTCCTTATACTTTAAAGTACATCAACCTTATGTTTGACAAATTTGTAGAATTACATGGTGATCGTAATGTAAAAGATGATAAGGCCATGGTAGGTGGATTTGCCGAATTAAATGGACAAACCGTAATGGTGATTGGTCAGCAAAAAGGAAGCAATACTAAGGCTCGTCAGCTAAGAAATTTCGGGATGGCCAACCCTGAAGGGTACAGAAAAGCCCTTAGATTGATGAAATTGGCCGAAAAATTCAATAAACCGGTCATTTGTTTGATAGATACTCCGGGGGCATTTCCAGGCCTAGAAGCGGAAGAGAGAGGCCAAGGAGAGGCTATTGCAAGAAATATCTATGAAATGGTGCGTTTACAAGTGCCTATTATCATATGTATCATTGGAGAAGGAGCTAGTGGGGGTGCATTAGGTATTGGTGTGGGAGATAAAACTTTAATGATGGAAAATACCTGGTACACGGTAATTTCTCCAGAAAGTTGTAGTTCTATTCTTTGGAGAAGCTGGGATAAGAAAGAATTGGCTGCTGAGCAATTAAAATTGACTTCTTTAGATATGAAAGGTTTTGGTTTAATTGACGAAATTGTTCCAGAACCATTTGGAGGAGCTCATTGGGATTATGGTGCAGCCGCTGCTTCATTAAAAGCAAAAATTTCGGAAGCTTTAGCGGAAGTAAAAGATATTGCTCCTGCAACTCGTGTTGAAAACAGAATTGAAAAATATAGTAAAATGGGCTTCTGGGAAGAAGCTTAATTCAACTATCTAAATTTATATCCAAACCCCACTATGTTAAGAGAAACCCTAAAAGGAACTGGTGTTGCATTAGTAACTCCTTTCAAAAAAGATCAATCCATTGATTTTGCAGCTTTAGAAAATTTAATTGAAATCCAAATCAAAGGGGGTATCGATTATATTGTAACATTAGGTACTACTGGAGAATCTGTGACTTTGACAGAGAAAGAAAAAGTGGAAGTATTTAATTTTACTGTAGAAAAAGTAAATGGAAGAATTCCCATTGTAATTGGTATTGGTGGTAACAATACTGCATCAGTGATTGAAGCATTTGGAAAATTTGATTTAACTAAAGTGGTGGCCATTTTAAGTGTTACTCCTTATTATAATAAACCTACTCAAGAAGGTTTGTTTCAACATTATACAGCATTAGCTAATGTGGCACCAAAGCCAATTATTTTATACAATGTTCCAGGAAGAACTGGTCGTAATATGACAGCAGCTACTTCTTTAAGATTAGCGGCACATCCTAATATTGCTGGTATCAAAGAAGCTGGTCCAGAAATGGCTCAGACTATTGACTTATTAAAAGGTAGACCAAAAGATTTCTTAGTAGTAAGTGGAGATGATGAAATTGTGATGGCACAAATTGCTTGTGGAATGGATGGTGTGATCAGTGTTGCTGCGAATGCATTCCCCAAACCATTTAGCGATATGATTCGATATAGTATGGCGGGCGATTTTAGCATGGCAAAAAGATTAAATGATTTAATGGTAGAAGGGTATAGTTATATGTACGAAGAAAATAACCCTGCAGGTATTAAAGCTTATTTAGCTGAACAAGGAGTCATTGAAAATGTATTGAGATTGCCTTTGGTTCCTGTATCAGAACCTTTACAAGCAAAAATCCACAAGTACTTACAAAAGTTTGCTGACTAATTTAATTTCTGCTTAATTGCTTGAAGTTTCATTAATGCCTCTACTGGTGTAAGGTTATTGATATCAATGCTATCTAATTCTTTACGAATAGATTCGAAGGTTTCTGTATGTGCATCAAAAATAGATAACTGAAATTTTGATTCAGGATTTGCTGCAGTAGGTGTGGCTAATTTTTGTGAGCCCTGATTCTTCAATTCCATTTCTTGTAAAATAGCATTAGCTCTTGTCACTAAATTATTAGGCATACCAGCCATTTTTGCTACATGAATACCAAAGCTATGTGTACTTCCGCCCTTGGTTAATTTTCTTAAGAAGATAATTTTATTGCCCACTTCTTTATGACTAACATGATAATTGTGCACATGATTTAATTGTGCTTCTAAATCGTTCAATTCATGATAATGCGTCGCAAAAAGGGTCTTTGGTTTTTCTGCAGATTGATTCAAGTATTCTACAATACTCCAAGCAATACTAATACCATCATAGGTTGATGTACCTCTTCCAATTTCATCTAATAATATTAAACTTCTACTACTAATATTATTTAATATACTTGCTGTCTCAATCATCTCCACCATAAAAGTAGATTCACCCGCACTTAAATTATCATTAGCACCCACTCTGGTAAATATCTTATCGGTTAGTGGAATAGTTGCAGCTGTTGCTGGAACATATGAGCCCATATGTGACATTAAAGTAATTAATGCTGTTTGTCTTAAGACAGCACTTTTACCACTCATATTGGGTCCCGTTAATATGATGATTTGTTGTTGGTTAGGATCCAAGATTAAATCATTGGCAATATAGGGCTGATCTAATGGCAGGCTTTGTTCTATTACAGGATGTCTGCCATCTTTTATATCCAATATAAGATCTTCTTTTATAAGAGGTTTACAATAGTTGTATTCAATAGCAATATGTGCAAAACAAATTAAGCAATCTATTATAGCTAGTAATTGACCATTTTGCTGAATCGAATTTAATGAAAGTAAAACCTCGTCTAATAGTTGTTGGTATAGTTGTTGTTCTAAAACTAAAATCTTGTCTTCCGCTCCTAATATCTTTTCTTCATATACTTTTAACTCTGGAGTGATATATCTCTCGGCGGTGGTTAAAGTTTGTTTACGAATCCAGTCTGTAGGTACTTTATCTTTATGTACATGAGTTACTTCTAAATAATAACCATACACATTATTGTAGCCAATCTTCAAAGAACTTATACCTGTATTAAGGGCTTCTTTATTTTGTAATTGTGCTAAGTATTCTTTTCCGCCACTGGATATATTTCTTAATTCGTCTAATTCTGCATGAATACCATCTCTTATAAAGCCACCTTTCACAGTGGTTGCAGGGGGTTGATCTAAAAGGGTAGCAGCAATTTTTTCTTTTGCTGTTTCGCAAATTGCTAATTGGTTACTTAATTGTTTTAAGTAATCGTTCGTAGATGTTGAGAAAATATTTTTTATATCTGCTACAGCGTCTAAAGACTTTCCTAGTTGTTGTAATTCTCTTGGTTGAATTTTTCTGCTTGCTAATTTACTTGCCAATCTTTCCAAGTCTCCACAAGATTCAATTAGGGTAGAAGTATTGGTTCTTTCTGCAGTGGATTGAATTAAATATTCCACAGCATTTAATCTCGCATTTATTTGTGCAATAGATTGTAAAGGAAAAATTAACCATCTCTTTAATAATCTAGCACCCATTGGACTTTTAGTATGGTCCAGTATTTCTAATAAGCCTTTTTTATCTGCGCCATTGCCTATCAATTCTAAATTACGAATGGTAAATTTATCCATCCATAAAATATCTTCTATCTGTATAGGACTAATAGAATGTATATGTTGTAAATGCGGGTGCTCTGTTTCTTTTAAATAGTGCAAAATAGCACCAGCAGCAATGATAGCTTTGTTTTGCCCTTCCATTCCAAAACCTTTTAAGGTTTGGGTTTGAAATTGTTTTAACAATAAGTCATTGGCATAAGGAGCATCAAAAATCCAGCTATCTAATCCATAAGAATAAAATCCTTGACCAAAATGTTCTTTAAAAATGGCTTGATCTTTTTTAGAAAATAAAATTTCTGCAGGTTGTAAGCTTTGTAATAGTTTATCTAAGTATTCAAAATTGCCTTCGGCGGTTAAAAACTCTCCGGTGGTAATATCTAAAAATGCCAATGCCCCTAATTCATTTTCAAAATAGATAGCAGCTAAAAAATTATTCTCTTTATGGGCTAATAATTTATCATTGGTGGCAATACCAGGAGTTAACATATCGGTTACGCCTCTTTTCACAATCCCCTTTACCGATTTGGGATCTTCTAATTGGTCACATATAGCTACTCTATGTCCAGCTTTAACTAATTTATGTAAATAAGTATCCAATGAATGATGGGGGAATCCAGCTAGTTCGCTACTAGATGCAGCGCCATTATTTCGCTTGGTTAATGTAATGCCCAATACCTTAGAGGCGATCACTGCGTCTTCTCCAAAAGTTTCATAAAAATCACCTACTCTAAATAATAAGATGGCATCGGGATATTTTTGCTTAATAGCCCTATGTTGCTGCATTAGAGGGGTATCGGAACTAGATTTTGCCATGGGTGACAAACCTACATAATTTTTCATAAAAAGCGTACTTTTGCATATGCGTAAATTGAGCATGGATGAACTGGGTAGAATGTCTGTGGCAGACTTTAAAGAAGCGCCCAAAAAGCCCATTGTAGTGGTGATGGATCAAATTAGAAGTATGCACAATGTGGGCAGTGTTTTTAGAACGGCAGATGCCTTTTTAATTAATGGTATTTGTTTGTGTGGGTTTACTCCTCAGCCACCTCATAGAGATATACATAAAACCGCTTTAGGAGCCACAGATTCGGTGGATTGGGTGTATTATGAACAAACTATCGAAGCGGTCAATGCGCTCAAAGCACAAGGGTATAAAGTGTATGCCATTGAGCAAACTGAAGGAAGTATTCCATTGAACCAATTCAAGAAAGACGAACAAGCCATTGCCTTTGTTTTTGGTAATGAAGTGGATGGGGTAGATCAATCTGTTATAGATCTATGTGACGGCGTAATAGAAATACCTCAATGGGGAATGAAACATTCTTTAAACATTTCGGTTGCTGTAGCTGTTGTATTATGGGAATTTGTGAGATAATAAAAAAGTAAAATGAATCCAATAAAAAATTATTTAAGTCTAGTAAAGTTCTCTCATACCATTTTTGCAATGCCTTTTGCATTAATTGGTTTTGTGTTGGGACTAAGATATAACTGGGTCAATCATCAAGCATTTGAAAAAGTTTGGCTAAAATTCTTTTTAGTGATTGTTTGCATGGTCACGGCCAGATCCACTGCCATGGCTTTTAATAGATACTTAGATAGACATTTTGATAAATTAAATCCAAGAACGGCTATTAGAGAAATTCCTGCTGGCATTATTAAAGCAGAAAAAGCTTTAGTATTTATTGGGATCAATATGGCCTTATTTATTGTTGCAACATACTTTATTAATACTATTTGTTTTTATTTATCACCTGTTGCCTTATTCGTTATTTTATTTTACAGTTATACAAAGCGTTTTACTTATCTGTGTCATTTGGTATTGGGGATAGGCTTGTCTTTGGCGCCTATTGGAGCTTATCTTGCACTGACAGGAAGTTTTGCATTGCTACCTTTGTTATTTTCTTTTGCAGTGGTATTTTGGGTGAGTGGTTTTGATATTATCTATGCTTTACAAGATATCGATTTTGATCAATCTCAATCTTTATACTCTATTCCTAGTTATTGGGGATTAGAAAAAGCTTTAAATATTGCAAGAGTGCTACATGTCTTTTCGGCAATCTTTGTTATTGTTGCTTTTTATTTGGGGGGATTTCATGTACTATATTTAGTCGGCTTAGCAGTTTTTATTGGAATGCTTTTGTATCAACATAGTATTGTAAAGCCAAATGATTTGAGTAAAGTCAATATTGCTTTTATGACTGCGAATGGTATTGCTAGTGTAGTATTTGGTATTATTGTAATTGCATCTATCTTTATTCAAATTTATTTATAACAAGTGGCAAGAATTCTTTGTATAGATTATGGTGGGAAAAGATCGGGTATTGCAGTGACCGATCCTTTGCAAATTATTGCTACGGGATTAACTACTGTGGACACTAAAGACTTGTTTACTTATTTGGAAGCCTATTTTAAAGTGGAACCTGTTGAATTGATTTTAATTGGGGAGCCTATGAATTTAGATGACACACCTACGCATGCTACACCCTTGGTATTAAAAGCTATTGAACAGCTGAAAAAGAAATTCCCAACCATCCCTATACAAACCGTAGACGAGCGTTACAGTTCTAAAAATGCCGTTAGGGCCATGGTAGAGATGGGAATGAAAAAGAAGGATAGAAGAAATAAGAAAACCATTGATCAGATTGCAGCGACTATTCTATTGCAGGAATATCTACATAACAAGGCATAAACTGCCTAATTATTTCTACCTTTGTGGTCTATAAAAGTCGATAGTATGATTTTACCTATTGTTGCCTATGGTGCAACGGTATTAAGAAAGGTTTGTAAGCCCATTGAAGCCAATTATGAAGGCTTGGGAAAGCTCATTGAAGATATGTGGGAAACCATGTACGAGAGCAATGGCGTGGGTCTGGCTGCCCCACAGATTAACAGAGATATTCGCTTATTCGTAATGGATAGTGCCCAAATATTCGCCAATAGTGAACCTGAAGATGAAGCATACTCAGATGCACCAGGCATTAAAAGAGCTTTCATTAATCCTCAGATTATAGAAACAGGGGGTAAGGAGTGGATATATAATGAAGGTTGTTTGAGTATTCCTAAAATTAGAGAAGATGTTTCCAGACCAGAGTCGGTGACACTTTCTTATATGGATGAACAATTTAAAGAACAGAAGGAAACTTTTCATGGTATTACTGCTAGAATAATCATGCACGAATATGATCATATTGAAGGCAAATTATTCATTGATTATATCAAACCATTGAAGAAAAAAATGTTGCAAGGCAAATTGAATGATATTTCTAAGGGTAAAATGAGAGTGGATTATAAAATGACTTTGGGTAAATAATGTTTTTCAAACCATTGAATACTATGCGTACAATTTTTGTAGGATTTGTTTTACTATTTACTAACTTTTCTGTGAATGCTCAAGACACTACAGTGAGTATTGACAATGGCTCATTTACCTTAACTGATGCTGTGGTAAGAAATAATTTTGACTACACAGCTATTTTACAAAGAATCAAAGAAGATACTACTTTCTATAAAGCTTTTAAAACATTAAGAACCATTGGATATAGCTCGTATAACTATATTCAAATGAGGGATAAGAACGATCAAGTGATTGCTACTTTAAATAGTAAAACCAGACAAAATAAAATAGGAGGTTGCAGAACCATGGATATATTGGAAGAAAAGGTATCTGGTAATATGAAAGATGCTAATGGTGAGTATAATTATACAACACCAGCCTTATATGCTAGTTTATTTTTTACAAAAGGACAAATTTGTGGTGAAACCAATATTGTTAAAGGGAAGGTTAGAACGGTTGGTGGTTCTGGTTTGAGCAAGGCCAAAGACCAATTAAAAATGTTATTCTTCAACCCTGGGAAGAAGATTCCTGGTATTCCATTTATTGGAAATAAATTAGACTTATACGACGAATCTGCTCATGAACTATACGACTATAAATTGGATTATGTAGAATATCATGGTCAACTAGTATATATGTTTGAAGTAAAACCAAAAGAAGATCTTGGTTTTTTCTCTAAAAATAATGTAGTGGTAGATCAAATGACTACTTGGTTTAATCCTAAGACATTGGAAGTACTTGGGCGTAACTATGCCTTAAGTTATAATGCAGGTGCTTATGATTTTAATGTGCAAATGGAAGTAGAAATGACTTATTTTAATGGTCAATTGGTTCCTAAAATTCTAAGATATAAAGGTAATTGGGACGTAGTCTTCAAGAAAAGAGAAAAAGGCGTTTTTACAGCCACTTTATTTGATTTCAAAGAAGCGCAATAATTTTAAGTTGAATGCTGTAGCTTATTCTGCTAAGAAGCTTTGCTCTATATATTTCACCACTTCAACTAAACTTCCAGTTTCATTAAATACACGTAGCTGTCTATCTGCACCCGTTCCTGTTGCAAATATTTCTTGTACTTTATTTATATGATGTCTACTACCTAAATCATCTACCACATCATCGATAAAATCTAGTAATTCCATAATTAAATCTTTGGTAGGAATTTCTTTTTCTTTACCAAAATCTATCAATTTCCCGTCAATTCCATACCTACTTGCTCTCCATTTATTTTCATTAATCAAAGCTCTTTGGTAATTAATGAAATTTATATTTTGGCGTCTTAGTGTATAGATTTTAGCACATATAGCTTGGAATATAGCTGTAATGGTGATGGTCTCCTGAATAGTCATAGGAATATCACAAATTCTAAACTCAATAGTATTATATATTGGATGTACCCTTAAATCCCACCATATCTTTTTTGCATTATCAATACAATTAGTCTTGATTAATAATTGCACAAAACTTTCATAGGCTTCGATACTATCAAAATAATCTGGTATACCTGTTCTAGGGAACTTATCAAAAACTTTAGATCTGTAAGATTTGTAGCCTGTATTTCTTGTTTCCCAAAAAGGAGAGTTAGTACTTAAAGCATAAACATGGGGAAGAAAATATCTTGCTGTATTGGCAATATGAATAGCCATACGTCTATCTTCCATTCCAACGTGTACATGTAATCCAAAAATCAAATTACTTCTTGCAGCCTGTTGTAATTCGTTTAACAAGGCTTGGTACCTTGTTTGATCGGACACCAATTGCTTTTCCCATAAACTAAAAGGGTGGGTGCCAGATGCTCCAATACTGAATCCTAGTTGATTAGCAATTTTTGATACACCTGTTCTTAATGATTTAATTTCTTGATAGGCTTCGTCTACATTTTGACAAATTGCAGTCCCAACTTCTACCACGGCCTGATGCATCTCAGCTTTAATCTTCTCTTTAAACAGCAATTCGCCTTCATTCACAATTTGTTGCTGATGGCTTTTCAATTCTTTAGTAATAGGGTCTAGCACCATGTACTCTTCCTCTACACCAATGGTAAATTGTTGCAAGTAATCTTTGGACATATGCTAATTTACTACAATAAAAAACCCCCACCAAATGGTGAGGGTTTTTTGATATTCTAAGTGAATACTAGAAAATGTAACGTACACCCAATTGAACTTGGTAGCGAGAAGCGTTACCAATATCATGTTTCCAAGCTTGTTGCAATGGAGTTTTGGTTGTAGAGTTGATATAAGGGAAACTAAACACAGGCATATTTCCTTTGAAAGTGTTTGTGAAAGTTAAAGGAGTTGTAGTTGTTGGTACATCATACACACCCCAGTTCTTATTCAACAAATTAGTGAAGTTGTAAATATCAGCTGTGAAACGTAAAGTTTGTTTTCTACCCTTCACATTGAATGTAACATCTTGAGTCACATTCAAATCTAATCTACCAGTCCAAGGTAATAATGCGGCATTTCTTTGTGCATACTCACCTCTGTGCTTAGATAAATAAGGATGATTGTCGATGTATTGGCTTAATTGAGGCCATAATTCTTGCTGAGTTCTTGTATCACCAGTAGCAGTAGTTAAAGCAATTTCAGATGCATTTCTTGGGATATACATTAAATCGTTACTGAAACCATCACCATTCACATCACCACTATAGATGTATGAAGTTGCGTAGTTAGGAGCGATCTCTGCAAATACACCAAATGATGTAGCAAAATGCTTTAAGTATTCTAATTTATAAATTGCTTGAGCAATAAATCTGTGAGGCAAATAGTTGTTAGAATAGCTTTGTGTTGGAACGTTAGGGTTTCCGAATACTGGCTTAGATCCCCACATTGTTGATGCAGTAGAACCGTTTACAGTTGCATCTTTCGCTTCTTGGTAGTTATACGCGGCACTTACAAATAAGTTCTTGAAAGTTCTTTGAACTTGAACAAATAAAGTGTTTACATAACCAACATTAGCGTTAGTCATATAGATAGCGTTACCAATAGCTGGGTTGTTAACCGCTGACTTAGCAGATCCACCAATTGGATATACAGAAGTTGTAGGGAAACGAAGACGACCATCTGCTAAAGTAATTAATCCAGAAGAAGGCAATACGATGTTTTGGAAAACAGTTGCATTGATATTTCTGATATGAGTAGCTTCAACAGTTACTGTGAAACCTAATACTTTTTTATCAGCACCTAAAGTTGTTTTCCAAACCTGAGGGAACTTATAATTAGGATCAGCTACGTTGATACTATAAGATTTAGACAAACCAGCAGTTACAGTTGGTCTGTAAGCGTTCACATCTGGAGAGAACATATATCCAGTACCATTGCTGATAGATCCGAATAATGCCATACCTGAGTTAGAAGCTTGGTTAGAGATCCATACAAATGGCGGTGCACCTTGGAATAAACCAGTACCACCTCTAAATTGTAATGTTTGATCAGAGAATACATCCCAGTTATAACCAATTCTTGGAGAAATTTGTACTGCAGTATTTGGAGCAGCACCAGTGTTCGCATGAATACCGTTATAGAACTGAGTTAAAGTATCTACAACTGGGTTATATAAGAAAGTATTGTAGAATTGAGTATAATCAGCTCTTACACCATAAGTGAAAGTAAAGTTATCTCTAACTTTCCACTTGTCTTGTAAGAATACACCTAATTCTAAATCTTTTGGTCCTACTAATGGGAACTCACCACCACCTAAAGTATATGATAAATCATATCTAACAGCAGCTTTAGTACCAGCAGCAGAAGCATAGAAATCAGCTAAGCTATTGAAACGGTAAACACCTTGGTAAGAAGGAGAGAAACCATTAGCATATTTTTTGAATGAGTTTTGAGTACCGATAGTGATTTCGTGATCACCAATGTATTTTGTAAATACATCATTCAATTGATAAATATCAGTATTCAATTTGTTACCGTAAGTGTATTGCTCGTAACCGAAAGAAGTATAAGGGTTACCATTACCATCTAAGATATCTACTAATGGGAAATCAGTTTTAGAAGATAAAGAAGAACGATAGTCTCTTAATTGTGTAACACCAACTTGTAATTTGTTGTTAGCGCTATTAGAGAAACGAGTGTTTAACTCGGCAATTACCACATTAGCATTGTTATTGATTACATAACCAGCACCATAGAAAGGCATAGCAGTATTACCTGGTCTTCTACCAATAGATGTGTTTGCAGCACCTGAGTTAGAAGGAGGAATTTCTGAATAAGACTTTAAGTAGTTATACTTAATAGTGAATGTATTGTTAGCATTAATGTTCCAGTCAATCTTAGCAGTTAAACGCTTAGATGCAGAAGCATAAGTGTATCCTTGGTATGGTCCTGGATCAAAGCTATACTTAGATTTTAAGAAAGAAGCTAATGCGTCTAAATCAGCAGCTTTTGCTTGAGATACAGTTGTACCGTTAGGTGAATTTGTTCCATCAGCAGCAACCCAAGTTGAACCTGGTACTGTGTTACTTTCTTGTTCGCCGTTTACGAAGAAGAATAATTTATTCTTAATAATTGCACCACCTGCAGTGAAACCTTTTAAATCGTATTCAAAAGGTTGCTTTACTAATTTTGTAGAACCTACATCATATGACTGCCAATCTTTGTTCTTGAAATATTCATAAACAGATCCAAAAGTTTGGTTCTTACCAGATCTAGTAACAGTATTGATACCAGCACCGTTAAAACCACCATATTTTACATCGAATGGAGAAGTGTTTACTTGAATTTGCTCTATCGCATCCAAAGAGATAGCCTGAGCACCAGTTTGACCACCGATATCAGCAGCTAAACCAAAAGAGTTATTGAAGTTAGCACCATCAACAGTGATATTGTTTAATTGAGAACTGATACCTTGGAAAGAAGTACCGTTTGCAGATGGAACTAATTTAGTTACATCTTTCCAGCTTCTTGTAGTAGTAGGAGTACCTTCAATTAATCTTCTGTTGATTGTTTCTTGACCACCAGTTTTATTTGCACTGAAAATCTTGTCAGAACCTGATCTTACCACCACTTCTTTCAAAGTATTAGAAGATTCAGTTAATGTAAAGTTTTGTCTGTGTGGTTGACCTAATGTCAAAGTGATATCATTTGTTGTTTCAGTTTTGAAACCTACAAAAGTCACACTAATTGAGTAAGGTCCGCCAATTTTTAAGTTAGCTAAGTTATAACGTCCGTCCTGACGAGTAGAAGTAGAATACTTCGTTCCTGTAGGTTCGTGGATCGCTACAACTGTTGCACCAGCAATAGCAGTCTTACCACTCAAAACTGTACCCTGAATCTCAGAAGTAGTTTCTTGAGCTTTTGCACCCAAAGCAATTGATGTAACCATCAATAACGATAGGAGAAATTTCCCGATTGTTTTCATACCTGATTGTTGTTTGTTTTAGTGATGCAAAGAAACTAAATATTCTATTACAACGTTTTAAGTTTTTATTAACAAACAGGGCAAAATGCAATTATCAATCATTTATATATAACATAAATAAATAATGTTATTATATAGCTTAAAACTGTTAATAACAATTGGTAGTTTAAGCCATTTTTTATCTATGATAGGAGTTTTCGGTCTCGTTTTCCCTTTCTTTATCGTAGGCTTTGATAATGGCTTTAACCAATTTATGTCTTACCACATCTTCCTCGTCCAATTCTATATGCGCAATACCATCAATATCCTTTAGAATGCGGGAAGCTTTTTCTAAACCACTTCTTTGGTTTCTTGGTAAATCCACCTGGGTAGGGTCACCAGTTATAATGGCTTTTGCATTGGCACCAATACGTGTTAAGAACATTTTGATTTGTAAATCATTCGCATTTTGTGATTCATCTAAAATAATAAATGCATTATCTAATGTCCTTCCTCTCATGTAAGCAAGTGGTGCAATTTCGATGGTGCGTGTAGACATATAATATCCTAATTTGTCTGCAGGAATCATATCGTCTAATGCATCATACAGTGGTCTTAAATATGGATCAATTTTTTCTTTTAAATCTCCAGGAAGGAATCCTAAACTTTCTCCAGCTTCCACAGCAGGTCTTGTTAAAATAATTTTTTTAACTAATTTATTTTTCAAGGCTCTCACCGCTAATGCAACAGCAGTATAGGTTTTACCTGTACCTGCTGGTCCAATCGCAAACACAATATCATTTTTGTCTGCAGCAGTGACCATCTTTTTTTGATTAGCAGTTCTTGCTCTAACTGTTTTTCCATTAGGTCCAAAAACTAATACTTCATTTGGATTCTTGTCAACAAAATTATCAATTACTTCTGCATCGTCACCGCCTAAAATTTGTTCAAAATAATTTTCACTCAAATGGCCATTGCGCTCCATGTATTGAATGATTAAATCTATTTTTTCTTTTGCTGCTTCAATTTGTTCTGGTGCACCACTTAGTTTAATTTGGGTACCTCTTGATAAAATTTTTAGTAAAGGGAATTTCTTTTTTAAGATATCGAATTTGTTGTTGTTAACGCCAAAGAATTCAATGGGATTAACTGTCTCTAGATTAATAATAGTTTCAGTCAAGGGATTTTGATTTAAAGGGTTAGTGTGGTATTAAATCTACCTACACAATTTAAAATAGGGAAGTCAAAAATGCTAGGAATAAATACGCACATTTGTGGATTACTAAAATGATAACATTTAGTTCATTTGCAGTATTTTATAGAAAAAGAAAAAGTAGTGGATGCTATTTAACTGACTTCAATGTTATAATCATTTGTTTTGGATCTGCGGCTTTGAAAACAGTAGTACCGGCAACTAATACATCCGCACCTGCTGCCACTAATTTTGCTGCATTATTTTCGGTAACACCTCCATCAATTTCTATTAGGGTAGTAGCTCCATTATCTGTAATGATTTTCTTAAGCGCTTTCACTTTTTCATATGTGTGCTCAATAAATTTCTGTCCACCAAATCCAGGATTAACACTCATCACACAAACCACATCAATATCTTTAATAACATCTTTTAATACATCAACGGATGTGTGCGGATTCAATGCTACACCGGCTTTCATGCCCTGTGCTTTAATTTGTTGTAAAGTACTGTGTAAATGCGGACATGCTTCATAATGTACCGTTAAAATATCTGCTCCTGCTTTTTTAAAGTCTGCAATATATTTTTCTGGAGATACAATCATTAAGTGAACATCCATCACTTTTGTAGTAGTAGATTTGATTTGTTCTATCACCGGTAAGCCATAACTTATATTAGGTACAAAACTACCATCCATTACATCTAAGTGAAACCATTCTGCCTCAGACTCATTTAACATTTTACAAGCTTCTCCTAATGCTAGAAAATTGGCAGCTAATAATGATGGGGCAATGATAGGCATGATCTAAATTTCTTGTAAAATTAAGTACTTTTGCACTCAATTAAAAAAGTATATGAATAAGTTAATCCTCTTTTTAGCTGCCTTTGTGAGCTATACATCGGTATTTAGTCAGCAAGATTCTGTTTTGTTTGCAGGTGAGCATCATTTTAAAAATGTGATACAATTGACTAATGGAGGAGACAATGCAGAAGCTTATTGGAGCTATGATAGTAAGCGAATCACTTTTCAAAGAACCAATATTAAAGAAGGTATTAATTGTGATCAAATTTTTACTGGGATAGTGCCTACTAATTCAAACACCCCTTTTACTTATAAATCAATTAGTGGTGGAAAGGGTAGAACAACTTGTTCTTATTATATGCCAGATGGCAAACACATTATATATGCATCAACTATTGGTGGTGGTGTTGATTGCCCTCCAGCAGTAGACAGAGCAAAGTATGGTAATAAATACATTTGGCCTTTATATAATAGTTATGATATTTATATGGCAGATACTTCTGGAAAAATTGTGAAGCAATTAACCAACGCTAAAGGGTATGATGCCGAAGCAACACTTTCTTACGATGGAAAAAAAATGATTTACTGTAGTGATAAAGATGGCGACTTAGAATTATATGTAATGGATTTAGCAACTGGGAAAGAAAAAAGAATCACCCATACTTTAGGATATGATGGTGGAGCATGGTTTAGTCCAGATGGTAAAAAAATTGTTTGGAGAGCAAGCAGACCAAGTACTCCAGAAGAAGTGGATGAATACTCTTCTTTATTAAAAGAGGGTATGGTAGCACCTACAAAGATGGAAGTATGGATTGCCAACGCAGATGGTTCAGATGCAAAACAAATCACGCATTTAGGTCAAGCGAATTGGGCACCTAATTTTACACCAGATGGTAAGCATATTATTTTTTGTAGTAATCACGAATACAAAAGAGGATTCCCTTTTAATATGTATTTAATGGATTTGGAAGGAAATAATATAGAAAAAATTAGCAGAGACAAAGGTTTTGATGCTTTCCCTATGTTTAGTTTTGACGGTAAGAAAATTATTTTTGCTTCTAACAGAAACAACGGAGGTACAAGAGATACCAATTTATTTGTGGCTGATTGGGTAGAATAGTTTATTTTAGAATTACAAAACATATAATATGAATACAGGTTTATTACATTTACATAATGCATTGAGATGGGTTATCTTAATTACACTTTTATTGAGTATCTATAACTTGTATACCAAAAAAGATGCGTTGAAGACTAGTAAAATTTTATTAATCTCCTCACATAGCACTTTGGTTTTGGGATTATACCAATACATTTTTGGACCTGTAGGATTGAAAATGATTCAAACAGCAGGTATGGGTGTTGCCATGAAAGACGCTACTACCCGTTTTTGGGCAGTGGAGCATATTAGTTCGATGTTGCTTGCTATAATCTTGATCACTATTGGACATATCAGCTACAAAAAGACACAAAATGCCTCTAAAACGACCATTTTTTATGTAATAGCTCTTTTATTGATTGTTTTGGCAATGCCATGGCCTTTTAGAGAGGGAATTGGAAGACCTTGGTTTCCAGGGATGGCTCATTAAAATGTAACATACTGATTTACAATATATTGCGATTTATTTGTAAAGGAGAAGCCTGGCTTCTCCTTTTATTTTAGGCTTTTTAGAAGAATTAACCGGTATTTTTTCTTAATTCCATTCATTTCCATATCTTTGCAACCCCAAAATAAGTATGTCAAAACAACCGCTGATTAAACAAGATGGAGTAATTATTGAAGCACTGAGCAATGCTATGTTCAGAGTTAAGCTTGAAAATGGTCACGAAATCTTAGCAACAATTTCTGGAAAAATGCGCATGCACTACATCAGAATTTTGCCTGGAGATAAAGTGGGAGTGGAGATGAGTCCATATGACTTAACAAGGGGAAGAATTATTTTTAGACATAAATAATTCTCAAAAAAATTAAAAAGAACAAGTAGAATAATATTTTAAAAACAAAAAGATGAAAGTTAGAGCATCTATCAAAAAACGTAGTGCCGATTGTAAGATCGTGAAGCGTAAAGGTAAATTATACGTAATCAACAAAAAGAATCCTCGCTTTAAGCAAAGACAAGGATAGTAACCATTTAAGTAAATAAAAACAAGTTTTAAAATATGGCTCGTATTGCCGGTATAGACTTACCAAAAAACAAAAGAGGAGAAATAGGATTACAATACATTTTCGGTATTGGACATTCTACTGCTCGTTATATCTTAGACAAAGCAAGTATCAGTTACGATAAAAAAGTAAATGAGTGGAATGATGATGAGCAAACTGCTATTCGTAATATCATCAATGCTGAATTCAAAGTAGAAGGTGCTTTACGTAGTGAAGTATCTATGAGTATTAAGCGTTTATTAGATATCGCTTGTTACCGTGGTTTACGTCACAGAAAAGGTTTACCT
>Ga0222712_10002226_pt1 | contig 22558 bp, 20 predicted proteins | sample C33_657DmetaG_FD_165043 | JGI IMG/M metagenome (GOLD analysis project Ga0222712, IMG submission 165043) | Estuarine water microbial communities from San Francisco Bay, California, United States - C33_657D | ecosystem: Environmental > Aquatic > Marine > Unclassified | place: USA: California... | reverse complement strand
AAATATATCGTCTATTCATACTGCTACAAGTAGTTTGAATACATTCACTTCTAGTGCTAATGGAAGATTAAATTCTTTAGAAACAACCACAGGAAGTTTAAATACATACACTAGCTCAACAAACACAAGACTAGTTGTTATTGAAACAACCACAGGAAGTTTAAATACATACACTAGCTCAACAAATACAAGATTAGGTGTAATTGAATCTACGACGGGTAGTTTAAATTCTTATACCACCAGTACTAATACTAGACTAGATGTAATCGAATCTGCAACTAGTAGTTTAAATTCTTACACCTCAAGCACGAACACACGTTTGAGTGGTATTGAGATTTCAACAGGAAGTTTAAATACATTTAGTTCTAGTACAAATAGTAGACTAAGTTCTTTGGAATCTGCCAGTTCTAGTATAAGAAGCGATTTTAATACATTCACAAGTTCAAACAATACTGTTGAATCAACACAAAACAGTAGGTTAAGTGCACTTGAAAGTACAACAGGTAGTATAAATTCTTATACAAGTTCAAATACTACTAATATAAATGCAATTCATACCGCAACCTCGAGCTTAAATTCATATACTTCAAGTAATAATACAAGATTAGGAGTAATTGAATCAACAACCTCTAGTTTAAACACATATACGTCTAGTACTAATACAAGATTAGGAGTAATTGAATCTACAACAAGTAGTTTAAATTCGTATACAAGTAGTAACAATACAAATATATCTGCTATTAATAATGCAACAAGTAGTTTAAATAGTTTTACTTCGTCTATTGACACAACCATTAAGAATAAACTTAATTCTGATGGTGTTATTTCAGGTTCAGTACAAGTTACGTTATCTAATACAACAGGTTATAGTACATTTAGTTCATCATTGGCAACAACCGATGCGGGACAGGATAATAGATTAGGTTCTATCGAAGGAAAGACCGGAAGTTATGCAACTACTGGTAGTAATATATTCATAGGTAATCAAACAATAACTGGATCACTTTACGTTTCACAAGATTTGATTATTGCTGGTTCATCTTCAATTCAGCACATTAGTTCTTCGGTAGTGAACATAGCTGACAACATTATAACAGTTAACGCTCAGAACCCTAGTGTAAGATTTGGTGGATTGGCAGTTATAGATAGTGGTTCTTCCCCTCAAGTTTCTGGTTCATTGTTATTTGATTCTGTTGAAAATCAATGGTTATATGTACATCAAAATCAATCATCTGTAACATCGGCATTATTAATAATGGGGCCTGAAACTTTTAATAATATTGGTGGAGAAACCCATTTAACAGTTAATAGATTACCTAAGTCTGTTAATGATGAACACATTGGAGATAGTAATATCACAGACACAGGAACCAAAGTATCGATTAATTCAAATACAGAAGTTACAGGTACATTTATTGCAACAGGTAACATATCAAGTCCAAATATAACAGCAATTCAAGTTTCTACAGGTAGTTTGAATAGTTTTACATCGTCAATACTAGCGGCAGTAGAATTAACGGGATCTAATTTAACAGTTAAAGGAAATCTATTAGTTAAAGGAACAACAACAAATGTTAACACAACAACTCTTGATGTTGATAATAACCTTATTAACTTAAATGGAACAGGTGCAACATTTGCCGGATTAAGAGTTAAAGATACAACCGCTCCAAATCAAATCTCAGGTTCTTTATTGTGGGATGCAACAAATGATTATTGGATTGCTGGTCAATTAGGTTCAGAACAGAGATTAATTAGAGAAACAGAATTTAATAATGCGGTAAGTAGAGTCGGTAGTTTAGAAACCTCAACCGCCTCCCTAAACACATATACGTCTAGTACTAATACTAGATTAGGGGTGATTGAATCTACAACAGGTTCATTGAATAGTTACACTAGTTCAAATAATACAAATATCACCGCTATTCACACTGCAACAAGTAGTTTGAATTCTTATACTTCAAGTACTAACAGTAGATTAAGTAGTATTGAAACGGCGACAAGTAGTTTAAATTCTTATACAAGTTCAAACAATACAACAAACAATACACAAAATAGTAGATTAACAGCTATTGAAACTACAACTGGTTCATTGAATTCATATACAAGTAGTAATACTACTAATATAAATGCAATTCATACGGCTACAAGTAGTTTGAACAGTTATACAAGTAGTAACACTACAAATATAAATGCAATTCATACAGCAACATCATCTTTAAATTCATATACAAGTAGTAATATTACAAACATCAATGCTATTCACACTGCGACGGCTAGTTTAAATAGTTTTACTTCAAGTGCAGGTGGTAGACTAACATCAATAGAAGGTGTTACTGGTTCAATTGCATCATTAAACACGTATACCGGAAGTAACAATACAGTTATTGGTACATTACAAGCAACAACTAGTAGTTTAAATTCTTATACAAGTAGTAATACAACTAATATAAATGCAATTCATACTGCCACAAGTAGTTTGAATAGTTTTACAAATTCATTTAATAGTGCGTTTAGTTTAAGTGGTACCGATGTTACCGTTAAAGGTAACTTTACTGTATCGGGTACAACAACCACTGTAAACTCAACAACAGTTAATATTGCGGATAATATTATTCAATTAAATGGAACAGGTGCAACAAATGCAGGTATAGTTGTTAGAGACGCGACAGCATCAACATTGACTTCGGGGTCATTACTTTGGGACACGGCAAATGATAAATGGATTGCTGGTCCTTTGGGATCTGAAGATGATGTTGTATTAAGAACTACAACACAAACATTAACAAACAAAACAATTAGTGGTGCATCAAATACAATTACAAATATTGGTAATTCGTCATTAACAAATTCATCATTTAATATTGGTACAACATCTATATCATTAGGTAGAGCATCTGCATCACAAACATTAACTGGCGTTTCTATTGATGGAACTGTAACCAAAACATTAGCATCAGGTGTCGGAGAAAATTTCTTATATGCAAATGTTGGTTCCGATGATTATGTTCGTGTTCGAGGAGGTTCAGATAGCTATAATACGGGATGGATTGAAATCGCAACATCAGATGATGGAACAGAACCAATTTATGTTAGACAATATACAGGAGTGTTTGCAACTGTTGCAAGAACCGCAACTTTATTAGACGGTAGTGGTAACACATCTTTCCCTGGTACTATAAATGGATTAACAGTATCTTCAGGTACAATTACTTCAGGTACTTGGAACGGGTCTTCAATCGGCACGTCTTATACCGATGCAAAAATCACATCGGTATCGGGAACCACAAATCAAGTAAATGTTAGTGCCAACACAGGAGCGGTAACATTCTCATTACCACAAGACATACATACCTCCGCAACACCAACATTCGCAGGAATGACATCTACAGGCAGAGTGCAAATTGGTGGAACGGATAGTAGAGGTGTGTTGACAGTCCAAACAGGTTCAACACAAACATATTCAGCAAATACCGACCCAACAGATGCGGGACGTTTCTTTGTGATGCAAAATACAAGTTCGACAAATGCTGCTGGTCAATATTCAAATATCACATTACAAATCAATCCTGGTGGTTCAATTGGTAGTGGTAGAGTTTTAGGTGACATTCGTTTAGTTAGAACGGCATTAAATGGTACGAACGCTAGATTTATTTTTGGAGCATTTAGAGATGATTCAACATACAAAGATTATTTAACATTAGATTTTACTGGTGCATCATTTGCTGGTGCTGTAAATGGTTTAACCATTTCTAGTGGTACGATTACATCAGGTACATGGAATGGTACTGCCGTTGGTGTTTCTTATGGTGGTACTGGTTTATCATCATTAACCGCTAATAGAATTCCTTACGGTAATGGAACATCTGCATTTCAATCATCATCAAACTTAACATTTGATGGGTCAACATTAACAGTTGGTGGAACATTGACTGCAACAGTTAAATCATTTACTATTGAACACCCAACAAAAGAAGGATTGAAATTACAATACGGTGTTCTTGAAGGACCTGAACATGCTGTATATGTTAGAGGTAAATTGGTTGGTGAAAATAAAATAGTTTTACCTGATTATTGGTATGCATTAATTCATGAAGACACCATAACTGTTAATTTAACACCTATTGGTTCACAACAAGTATTGTTTGTTGAATCAGTTAATTCAAATGAAATAATTGTTGGGGGTGATGCAAATATAAATTGTTATTATACTGTATTTGCAGAACGTAAAGACGTTGATAAATTAATAACTGAACACAAATAATATGAGAACAGAAACAACATATGTGAATGGGATTCCTGTACACTCTACTTTTTATGAAGAGAGTGATTACTCAACGGATGAACAAAAACAATCATGGATGAATGTTTGTAATAATTGTGAATTAAAACAAAATGATATTTGTGGATATTGTGGTTGTTTATTGGAAAAAGTAATGTTCCATTTTGATGCCAAATGTCCTGATAATAGATGGTAAGTTATGGGAATGAATTATGGACCAAAAGGTAGAATTGTCACAACAGATGATATTAACGCAATATCAACAAGCAATGGTAGTATAGTTACAGCATCTACAGGTAACATTGGTTTATATAATAGTTACCAATTTACATTTTCACATAGTAGTGTTGGTTGTGGGAGTACTGGTTATTATATCGAACTAAAAGATAATATCCCTTGGAGATATATTTCTTTCAATTTTACATCAAGTAGTCTTGTTAGTTCTTGTTGGTCTTTTTGTACCGGTGGTTATGCACCCGCATCAGGTAATATATTGAGTTATGATGAAAATAAAGGTGACATCACATTTTTTAATTTAAACGCATGGGAAAAACCACAATTTCAAACACATAACAGAGAATCTGCCTGTGATAATAATAGTGATAATTTTTTACATGGAGGATATTATACAGGATACCCAATAATAACTTGGATGAGGAGAAGAAGAAATGTTAATGGAAGTTTGGGGGGTATAGCAATAGGATTTGCGTGTACAGGTGGAGGAACCACATCAATAAGTAATATAAGAATTAGTGTATAAATGCCAACATCATTAGGACCAAAAGTTAAAGTAAATTCAAATTTAATTTTATCGGTAGATTTTACCGATATATTATCTTATGCTGGTGAGCCAACAACAAACTTATCATTTAACAATGGTCAAACTGATAGCCAATACTTGGCATCAACAATTACATGGGTTAATGCTGGATCTTGGACACAAAACACTAATGAAACAGACGTACCGAAACCAATAATACCCGGCTTTGATACAACAAACTATAGAATAACTAGTGGATTAAATACAACTGCGGGAGGTAGTGTTCATTATGGATGTGGTTATACTACAGTGAGTCCATCAACAACCTATACGGTTTCAGTTTGGTATAGACAAAATAGATCAGGTGCATCCCAACCGTATATGAGAACTAATGTCACTAATATTTCATTAGGAAATTTAGCATACAACGGAGATACTAATTCGGCGAATTGGCCGGTGAATCAATGGATAAGAATTAGTGCTTCAGGTACAACCGCATCAAATGAAAATGCAATATACATTAGTAATTATATCGGTGGTCAAGTCGGAGATAAAATTTGGTATTTCGGACATCAAGTCGAAGCAAAATCACATATGACTAATTTGGTTGCAGGTACTAGGTCAACAACACAAGGTTTATATAATTTGAATAGAACAAGTACAGTATCGTTAGCTAATGCAATTTTTGACGCTAATAATAATGTTTTATTTGATGGTGTTAGTAGTTATGTTGATTTGGGTGTAACATCTTACGGATTAGGTATTAGAAGAACGGGAACATTCATGGGATGGTTAATGCAAACTGGAGGTAGCAGTGCATATCTAGTTAGTGATTGGAATAGTGTTGGGATGACATTAAGAATGAATAACCCCACATCATCAGATTTTTATGTATATGCAAGCAATAAAAGGATAACAGTATCATATACATTTACTCAAAATGTTTGGTATCATATGTGTGGTGTTATGGATGATTCATTGATGTATTTGTATATTAATGGTGCCTTGGTTGGTTCAGCATCACTTGCTGAAGATATCGGAAGTAGTGCATCTACATTGAAAATTGGTGCAAGGGGTGATGCAACAGGTATCTCACCTCAAAAAACGGGTAATCTACAAATATATAGTAGTGCATTAAGTGCTTCAGAAATAAAATCGTGTTTTAACCAACAAAAATCAAGATTCGGATATTAATATGGCAGTAGGAACAGGATATAGTAAAATTAGTACAAGTGGTTTAACATTTTGTTATGATGTTGGTGATACCAATCTTTCATATTTAGGTAGACCAACCTCAAATGTGTTAGCCGATGTAGGATTGAGTGTATATAATAACGTTGGTGGTGATGTTTCAATTACACTAACACAAACAAGTGACACATATAGAGGTGCATCGGTTTGGAAAGAAGTTATGACACCCACAACTGCAAGTGGTGTTAATTATTTAACGAATGCAAATAATCCGGGTATTGGTATTGTTACTGGTGGTGGAGGTGGAACTGCAAATAGATACACAGGACATAGTATATTTTTTAGACCGACAGTTCCAATGGCTGGATGTCCATGCTTTACACATTATTCTAATATAGGTGGATGGCAATCAAGTTGTGATATACAAGACATGGGAGATGGTTGGTTTAGAGCTAAAGTAATTTGGTACGATACTGTTACAAGATCGGATGGTAAGTATTGGGCAATAAATCCGGCATCAGCAACACTCAATGTACCCATAACAGTATATTGGGCAGGACCATTTAAAGAAGATTTAAACAGTTCAACAATATCCCAATTTACAAATAGCAGTAGAAGTGTGACTAATTCACTTAGAGATTTGACTAAAAATTATACAATAGACTTAACAAATATGTCATATGACTCAAGTGCAAATTTAACATTTGACGGATCTAGCAATTATATACCAAGTATTGGTTCAGCTGTTGTTGGTGCAGGATCAAGTGCATATACAGTGTCTGTTTGGGTATACAGAAATAGAAATAATGTTGGTTACGAAGAACTATTAGCACAATGGACTAATGCCAATTCGGGTAATTCATTCTTTTTTGGGTTTAATAATAGTAATGTTAGATTCACAGATAGTTGGAGTGATGTAACAGTAAGTGGTGCGGGAAATACTGGTGTGTGGATGAATCTTGTTGGTGTTAATACAGGGTCAAATGCTTATATATACTTAAATGGTAATTTAATGGCCACTAAAGGTAGTGCATTATCATATACCGGAACGGGCCCAATGTTATTTGGAAGACAAGGATCACTATCTGGTGAATATTTTTCAGGTAAAATGAATGCTGTTTACATTTACAACAGAGCCCTAAACGAAACTGAAATAAAACAGAATTATAATCATAATAAAACAAGGTTCGGTTTAACTTAATATTTATCAATATGGAAAATATGTTCCCAAATAAAAGATGGTTAATAATCCCAAAATCAATAGTTAACACAGTTAATTTTGAACAGATTTCAGAGTATTCAAGTGAGAATTTACGTGAATCTATTGATGGTACAAAAGTATTGATATCATATGACGTAAATGAAATTTCTTTTGGTTTTACGTCATCATATATAAATGCAGAAACGGGGGAAGAGGTTGAACATATAATTGAACCTGGTGTTTATGGTAGACCATCGGTTTATTCTTCAGAATATCCCGAATATGACTATGAACAAATTTTAGAAATAATGAATTCGGAAGAATGGACAAAACCAATAATAGAATAAGATGCCAGATATTAGAATAGTACCCAACTCGGCTGGTATGGCTTTTACCAGCTCACTAAATTACACAGAAACAATAACACAGACAGCCTCTGGTTCTTTGGTTTTGTATGGTTCAGGTTCTTTAGGTAGGACTGAAATATTTGCGGTTGATGGTGCGAACGGTCGATTATTTGAGGTAACTGACGACTTTTCAAATTCATTATTTTCAGTAAATACAATTGCAGGTGTACCTGTGATGGAAGCATTTGCAACTAATCAAGTGATAATGGGTTCTTATGGTAATAACTTTTCACTTGGGATTGGTTCGAACACTGTTACTGAAGGCACAGGTGTTTCAAGTGCAATTCAAATGTTTGTTAGTAGTAGTTATGGTGGTGGACCATTAATTCAATTGGGTCCTAATGGTAGAATTAGACCGGGAAGTACAGGTGATAGATTAGAATTAGAAGGTAATGCATTATATTTAAACAGAGCGTTTGGTAGTAGTATTATTGTTGGTGGTACCATGAGTATGCAAACCAACAATGTAACATTTACAAATACAACAAGTACTGGTATTCAAGACGCAAGTGGAACGGCTTGGTTTAGACCAAGAGACACATCAAACAATTTACACATTAGAACATCTAGTGGTGGAATTTATTTAGACACTGACGGTACACACTATTTTAGAAATGTTGCGGGTACTAATAGGGGTTACATGGATGGTACAAACGGTGGAGGTAGGTTTATGGATACAACTGCATATTCATATGCCGCCAATATGAATCAGAATGTTAGAACAACTGATTCTCCAACCTTTTCAAGTTTAACACTAAGTGGAAATTTAACATTATCAAGTGGTTATATAAGTGGATATGTTGGTGGTAGTGGTAGTGGAGATAGTTATGCACCATTTAGATTTAGTCAAGATTATTCTGGATGGATGGTACATGTTGCAGGTACACCTGGTAGTAATAATGGATGGGGATTATTCTGGGCGGGAAACAGCGGTGCACAGTATGGTACGAACGGTACAGGTGGTCCTGGTGATATTTGGACAAATAGTACCAATCCAAATGAATATGTATTTGTTGGTAATGGGTCGACAAACATGTCAATACACGGTAACACTGGAAATGTTTGGATTGCTGGTGGAGTATCAATAGGTGGATCAATGACAAGAGGAACATATACCTCAGCATCTAATTATGTTACAGGTGCGGATAACTTAGTATTAAAAGGAAACAGTAGTGGTGTTAGTGGTATTTTCTTTGAATCAGAAAAGGACAACACAAATATTAATCACCCATCAGATTTTGGTTTTATACAGTTTCATTCATATGGTATTGGTGGGTCGAGTGGTGAAGCAAATAGATTGGTTATTGGTGCATCAAATGATGCTGATGATTTAATTGTTTTAAATCCGATGGATACAAATGGTGTCAAAGTTAGAATTGGTGCCGGTACAACAGAATACACAGTTAAACACTTAGGTAACACAACATATGCAACATCTTTTTCAAGTGTTTCATCTGTAACTGTGACACACAATTTAGGTACTAAAGATGTTATGGTTATGTGTTATGATAGTAACGATGAAATGTTCTGGCCATCATCAATTGTAACAACAAGTACGAGTGTGGTAACAATAACTTTTGCAGCAACAAGATCAGGAAGGGTTGTTGTTTTGAGATAAAATTCGTATTATTAAAATATGTTAAGAGAAAACGTAGTTGTAAGTGGCTCTTTAAATGTTAGTGGACAATATATCATACCAAGAGGACCAAGAAGCGGTAGACCATCAAGTCCCGACGTTGGTTCATTATATTTGGAGGAAGTATATAGTGGAACGTCAATTGCACGTTCTTGGGCAGACTACGGAGGTAATAGTGCACACTATACCGTTTTGGCTGTTGATAGTGTTTTACTAAAAACATCGTCATCTGGTTGGGTTGGTAACTTTCCAGCAACCACAACTGCAACAGGTAATCACACTTTAAGTTTTGTTTATTTCACATTAGATGGTACCGCATCATTAGTATTAGATAATGATGGTGTTAATAATGATTCATTTAATACAACATTAAGTGCAACCACAACACCACAGGTACACACTGCAACTGTTAACCTAACATCAACAGGAGCAATACAATTCTATTTAAGATATAACGGTGGTGGAAACAATATTGTAATTACCAATTTCTTATTTAATATTTCATCGAGTATCAAAACAGATGCAACAGTTTATACCTATACAGCATCTTCAAACATAAACGGTGGTTGGGAACCGGTTGGTTCACAAAATACAGATAGAATCGGATTCAAATATAGACAAGTAATTAATTATTCTTATTTGGCTGGTGGTTATAAAGATTCATCTCCATGGAAAAATGTTCACAGAACAACAAATTCAACTGACCAAACGGTTCATCTTGGAGAACTAATGGATTACCCATGTTCATATACATCAGGTGCATGTAGTAAAAGTATATTATTTATTTGGTCAACAAATACGGATGGTGCATGGAAGTCGGCCACAACAATACATTCTACATATACAACAGGTGTTCATATGGTAAACGAAACTGCCTATGCACATCAATCAAAATGGGATTTAGCAAATGCTAGAGACGACTTAGGAACTTTGTTCCAAGAAACAGAATTCGCATGGGTTTTTGGTGGAGGTGTTGCTACCGTAGAAAAATTTAATTTAACTAATGAAACAATGTATAGTGTGTATTATCCAAATATGGAACCATACCTAACATTGAAAACATCTATAACAAGTTCATTAGGTTGTTCCGGATTTTCAGATGAGAACTATGGATACGGTTATGGTTCAGAGAGTGGTAATAAATTATTTTTCGCTACAGATACATTTACAAATAGCCAACAATGGGGTGCAAGTGGTCAACAAAAAGGTATTAGTTCTAAGTGGGGTAAAGGTTATGCTGGAAACGAAGGAACATATAATGGTGGTTACAATTTGAGAAGATGGAACGCATTCAATGAAACAAATATTGGAAACGTTTCAAAACCAGAAGGTAACACAGGTGAAGAAAATTTTACATTGGGCCAAGACTGGCAGTATATGTTGGGAAATTATAACGGTGTCCAAAATAATAATTCTTGGAAATTTTATTATTCCACCGACAGTGGTGTAAGTAATCCTGCGGGTTTATCTCCAGGTGTTAATAATGGAACATCATCTGGTCATTGTGGTTGGAGGTCATAAACTATTTATAAAATATGCGTCACGATAATATAGAAATTAGTGGATCATTAAGAGGACAATTTACTTTTACACCCCCAAGAGGTAGTAGAGCAAATAGACCTGGGTCACCTATATCTGGTTCATTATATCTTGAGGAATCAACAACAGGTAGTTTCTTAATGGTTTATGTTGGGGTGAGTAATAATGATAGTGGTTGGGTTAGGGTTTCGTCACAAACAAATCCAAACATCGCGGGTTTTAAGTATAGACAAATCATTAACTACAGTTATTTAGCAGGTGGTTATAAAGATTCTTCACCATGGAAAAATGTTCACAGAACAACAAACGCAACAGATCAGACATCTCATATGGGGGAACTATTAGATTATCCAGCATCATATACATCGGGTGCATGTAGTAGATATGTTCTTTTTATTTGGTCTGTTAACACAGACGGTGCATGGAAATCTGCTTCAGATAAACATGGATTATGGACCGCCGCTGTCAACATGGCAAATGATACAAAGTATGCACACCAATCAAGATTTGATATAACAGAAACTAGATCGGATTGTGGAACAATGCACCAAGAAACAAATTTTGCATGGATTTTTAGTGGAGGATCAACCAAAGTAGAAAAATTTGATTTAAATAATGAAACAATATTATATGGTAATAATTTGTCCACAATAAGTGGAGCTGATGGTGGGTCAGCATTTTCTGACGAATTTTTTGGATACGGATGGACTTCAAGTGAAGGTGTTAAAATGAATTTTGCAAATGAAACTTTTACATCATCAACTCAGTGGGGTAATCACTCCCAACAAAAAGGAATTAGTTCTAAAATTGGAAAAGGATATGCGGGTGCCGATGGGTCCTATTCAGGTGGTTATGCATTAAGAAGATGGAGTAATTCTAACGATACCAACATCGGTAACGTGTCTAAACCACATCCAAATTGTGGAGAAGAGAATTTTACCATGGGACAAGACTGGCAGTATATGTTAGGTAACTATGATGGTGCACAAAATAATACAAGTTGGAAATTTTATTATGCTACAGATACGGGAACTACCAGCGTTAGTGGATTAAACCCCGGTGTGAATAACGGAACATCTTCTGGTCATTGTGGCTGGAGATCATAAAACAAAAAATAAATGATATACGAAAACTTAGAAGTTAGTGGTAGTTTAAATTCTGATAGGGTTGTTAATAGACCGCCTAGAGGCACTAGAGCAAACAGACCCACTAGTCCGAGATCAGGTTCTTTATATTTAGAACAATCTAATAGTGGAAGTTTCTTGATGTTATATACCGGAATTTCTAATATAGACGATGGATGGGAAAGAGTTGCAGCACAAGAGTTTCAACCTATTTCATTTAGATATAGACAAGTAATTAATTATTCATATTTGGCTGGTGGTTATAAGAATTCCTCACCATGGAGAAATGTACACAAAACAACCAATTTGAATGATCAAACAACCCATATTGGTGAGCTTTTAGATTACCCCGCATCATATACATCGGGAGCATGTAATAAATCCATATTTTTTGTGTGGTCAGTTAACACAGATGGGGCATTTAAAGGACCGGATAGTGTAGATGGTACAAGAACATCTGCAATAAATATGATTACAGACACAACATATACCCACCAAACTAAATTTAATAATGCTATTGCTAGAAGTGATTTAGGTACTATGCACAAAGAAACGGAATTCGCTTATCTGTTTTCAGGTGGATCAACAACATTAGAGAAATTTAATTTAACAAACGAAAGTTTAGTTTCAGGATTTGCCGTTACAACCATAAATGGTTCTGATGGAGGGTCTGCTTTTTCTGATGAATCCTTTGGGTATGGTTGGACAAGTAGTGCCGGAATAAAATACAATTTCTCAAACGATACCCCAACATCCTCAACTCATTGGAGTGCACACGCACAACAAAAAGGAATTAGTTCAAAATATGGTAAGGGGTATTGTGGTAATGAGGGTTCCTACTCAGGTGGATACAACCTAAGAAGATGGCAAACTAGTAATGATACTAATATCGGTAATGTATCTAAACCACATCCTAACTGTGGTGAAGAGAATTTTACCATGGGTCAAGATTGGCAATATATGTTGGGGAATTATGATGGCGCACAAAATAATACAAGTTGGAAGTTTTGGTATGCAACGGATAGTGGAACTAGTAGTGTAACTGGTTTAAATCCAGGTGTAAATGGGGGTACTTCTTCTGGTCATTGTGGTTGGAGACAATAATTGACATTTTAAATATTTTTTATTATATTATTACAAAAAGAAAATTAATATGGAAGGTTACAAGTATGATAGATCTAAAAATTTAAATAACCCATTTGATGAAAAATTGATGCAAATATCTGAGAACATGTCATTTGCACTACCAAAATACAAGGCATATAACTTTGTAGGTGGAGCACAAATCACATCATACGCAAAATTAAAACAGTGGTTATTAGAATTAAGAGGTAGGGAAGATGCGGTTGAACATCTTGAATACACCGTTAGAAAGGCGGAACTTGAAATTCAAATGGATGAAGAAAGTAAAGAATTTATTACGGACCCTAAAAGAAAAGAAATGGTTGATTTAACCATAGCAGATAAATTGATTGACTTAAGAAAATTTAAAAGAAATCTTAAAGATGCATATAGAGAAAGACAGGGATTCATTGATTTAATTAAAGAATTTTTGGAGAGTGAGGATGCAATTTTACCTGACGGAACAAGACTAATTGATGTGTTTGGTAATCCTGAATTAGAGGAAAAATACGAACATGAGTATTGGACAGTTCGTATGGCTAAACAGGCAATGCTTGATATGATTTCTTACGGAAGAATAGGCACTGGTAATTTAGATTCAATTCTAATGATGGACCCATCACAACAAAAACAAGTCTTATCATTAGCATCCGCATATACCATCTCAATCGATAAAAATATTAATCATTTGATGACACAAGCAACAACAAATAATTTTTCAATTGAAGAATCGTTAAAAAATCAATTGAAGTTAGATAAACCAAATAATATAGAAACAGAAAAACTTTTATAATGACACACGTAATTTTTAAAATACAACCAAATATTCCGGGTTATATCCAAATTATTGGAATGTACTTAAACTATCAATATGGTAGAATTGCCGATGAATATAATGATATGAGATTGGAATTGAATAGAATGGGTGCAGTTATTATTCCTGAAGACGTGGCCAAAGGTTTTGTTTTTGCTGACATCTATAAAGATTATATAAGTGTTAGAACTAACTCACATATCATGGATGAGATCCCTCAATTAGCCGAATCTGGTGAAACCGAGGAAGAAAAAGTTAGACATTATTTAACTGATGAAGATAGGGCCGCTGGAGTTGCATTCAACAAAGCCGTAATGAAAAAACTTATAGCTGATAGATTTACTGAAAGATATAAAGAATTAATGGTTGACGCTTCAACATTAGAAAAAGATACTTGGGAGGAACAAAAAAGAGAAGCATTTGGATACTTGGCCGATAACGACTATCAAACACCAATTATTGACATATTATCTAATGGTAGAGGTATTCAAAAAGAAATATTCATTCAAAAGGTTGTTGATAAAGTTACAGAATACAATGTTAAATTGGCCAATCTTTTATTAGAACAACAATTAATGGAAGAGAGGGTTAAAGCTTGTCAAACAATTGCAGATTGTCATAGACTTAGACACGAAAAATTTGGTGTTGCAATTAGTAAACAACAAAGAGAGGATGAAAATATTCCAAGTACACCACTCACATTGAAAATTGACTTTTAATTTATTTTAATGAATTTAGCAATCAACGGTTCGTGTGCTAAAGGATGTTCATTTTGTTTCACCAAAGAGGATGCTAGATTAAAACATACTCTTGGTGAAATGTCTATAGAAAAAATTGGTCAGGTTCTTGATCACTTTGAGTTAAAGAAATTTAAAGAAGAGATAACAATCCTTGGAGGTGAACCCACACAACACTCAAATTTTATTGGTATAATAGATTATATTATTTCAAGAGGATTCAAGATAAATCTTGTTAGTAATTTATTATTTGGTCAATTTACGTTGGATTATATTATAAGTAATATAAAACATATCAAATGGATTTTACCGAACGGTGCAGAATTAAATGAAAAAAATAGAATAAATTTATTTAAAAAAAATTATCTATCTCTTTATTCGGCGTATGCCAATACTTGGGGATTTGAAGATAACCCAAGACTTTTTATTGCAATTACATTATCGTCGGATTGGGAAGAAAGAAAAATATTTGATTATATAAAATGGTTATACAATGAATTAGAGTATAAAGTAAATGCATTTAGAGTAGGTCTCGATTTAACCGGTACATATCTAATCAATAATAAAGAATTAGGTATAGAGTTAACAAAAATATTAAAATTTGGGGTTTATAATAACGTAAAAATAACATCTGATTGTCAAGTCCCACCATGTTTATGGGAAGGTAAAACTAAAAATACTGTAATAGAAAATTCATACAATTTCGCAACATTTAAAATACCAGGTCACGATACTATTTGTGGATTTATGCCATTAGATATATTTCCAGATGGTAGCTCAATCCATTGTTACCCACTTCAAGATAAAGTAAACATCCCAAATGTTTTGGAAATCTCAGGAAAAAATGGTATATTAGGTCTTAGGGATGAGTTTGATAGACTTTATACTCTGAATCATAAAGATTATACAATACCACAAGGTTGTTTAGATTGCGTCTTCTATAAGACCGAATGTAACGGAATCTGTGGGGGTTGTTTAGAAGGTAACAAATAATGAAAAAGATATTCTCAATACCACTTAATCCAATGTTATCAACGGATTATTTTGTACATAAATTTTATCCATTCTTAGAAAAAAATAAAGAATGGATTTATGATGTCTATTTTACTTGCAGAATCCCACCATTTACACAAGATGCTATGGGTTCTGTTTTCTCAGATGAATTTAAGGATGCCGTTTTTGATAATGCAATGATTATACAAAAATCTTTGGGAATCACTATTAGTGCGACATTCAATAACGTCAATGTTTCACCAAAGTATGAAAATTATAAACTGTTTGTTGAAAATTTAAAACCTTTATATGAAAAAGGTTTGAGGTGTATAACTATCCCACATGGTCATTGGGTTGCCATGGGTCTTAAGAAACACTTTCCTGAAATGGAAATTAAAAACACTATCTTAAGAAAAGTTGCAACCGGACAAGACTTTTGGTATAATGCAGACCAAGGATTCGATTATATCAATCTTGATAGAATTTTGATGAGAGATGTTGAGGAATTAAAGAACATTAAAAGAGCCCAACAAAAATACTACGAAGAGAAAGGTAGATATGTTAAACTGTCACTATTAGTTAATGAAGGTTGTTTAGGTAGATGTCCGGTAATGGATGAACATTATTCATACAACAATCTTCGTGAACCAAATGAGTTACCATATTTTCATCATGAGATTTCAAAAGTAACTTGTGAATACAAGTGGGAGAAAGAAATAAATGCATTTTTTTTTAAGACTGGTACCATTCCACCATTCAAAGAAGAGTTTGATGAATTCTTAGAATACATTGATGTGTTCAAAATGCATGGTAGAGATAGCTTTAATCGTTTAGATGAAACTATTGAAATTGTTGATTCATTTGTATCTGGTAAAGATGTTTTGTCTAAGACATCTGAAATATATCTTGATGGTATACCACACGAAGACTTAAGAGGATGGAGAAATAAAATAAAAAAATGTAAATTCCAATGTTGGGATTGTAACTATTGTGATATTGTTGCGGATCATAAGAAAAAATCATATGGACTTAATTAAACATATTGACGATTCTATTGAGTGGGGTAGACTTGAGGTATCTAAATTAAATCAAGATATTTTAGATATTCATGGAATCACAAGTAATAAGGTTAAATGTTTCTTAAATAACATTTGTGATATTGATGGTGCAAATTATCTTGAGGTTGGTATATTCAGAGGTGCCACATTTTGTTCAGCGATTTATGGTAACGATATTTTTGCTACTGGAGTAGACAATTTTATGTCACCAAATTTAACACCAAGAGGTGTAAGTCAAAAAATTGGAAACTATTATAAACATAATATAGATATACCACCACAAGAAGAATTTTTAAATAATGTAAAAAAATTTGGTGATGTAAATAAAATATCTGTTTATAAAACAGATTACCAAACATTTGATTTTAAAACTTTACCAAATGTTGATATCGTATTTTATGATGGTGAAACTAAATTTCATGATCAATATGTTGCACTAACAAATATGTTACCTATATTTTCAGATGAAACTATTTTAATTATGGATGATTGGAATTGGGATAGTGGTGCATTAGAAAAATTTTTAGATAATAATAATTTACACGTTCTCCATTCAAAAGAAATATTCACATCAGGTGAAGACCCTGAAGATTTTTGGAATGGTTTAGGTATATTTTTAATTGGTAAATAATGATTTATATTTTAACATACATTTTTTTTATATTTTTTCTTTTTAAATTAATCGGTATTAAAAAAATACATCAAAAATTATTAATGTATTTTGACAAATCTTATTGGACCGATTACAATACAATCGAATTTGCAGCATGGATGGCTAAAGCAGCAATCATAGTTCCAGGTTTGGTATTTGGAAAAGAGATATGGTGGTTACATTTTTTAACATTAACCACGTCATCCCTTTTAATTTGGGCAAGTATGAAAAAATCATTACCTACTCTCATAGTTTTCAACACTTTATGGATTGTTATTTCATTAACAATTATCCTTAGAAACATTTTATAATTTGATGTTTTTTGTTTATATTAGAGTCATAATAAACTTTTCTTAAACAAAAACAAAATGAGAAAAACAATTACAATGCTATCGCTAATGTTAGCACTATTGTTTACTACCACTATGTCATTTGGACAATATAGTAGTAGCGCAATTCAGAAAGGTTCAGAACAATCCTCAAAAGTTCAAACGGACACTGTCCCTAATCAATTACAAGAAATTGTTGTTACAGCAAAGAAAGTTCCATTAATGACCAAAGTTGGTCCATATGGGCAACCACTTTGGACAACAATACGAATGTTCCCATCCACCAGAGTTTATGTGATGAATCCTCCTGGTACCGCAATGTACGAGAAGTGGTTTGATATTAGAAACAGAAGAGATGGTGCCACACAAATCAGAATGAGAGATGAATTTACATTTGGTTTGGGTAAACGACTTCAGTTAGATTTATATTCTCACACGGTTTATGATGGTTACAATGGTGATAAGGAATTTAAGTGGAGAGGATTCTCTTGGGAATTTCGTTATGCACTTGCCGATTGGGGTAAGATTTGGGGTAATCCAACATTATATTGGGAAACTAAAATGTTAGATGGTCGTTGGGGAATTGAACCTAAATTATTATTAGGTGATCGATTTGGTGAACGAGGTATATGGGGTTTCAACGCTATTTACGAAGGTAATTTAGGTGGAACAAAAGAAGAAAGAGAACCTGAATACGCTTACACCGCATCGTTTGCTGAGATAATTAACAACAACCTAACATTAGGTGCGTCACATATGCTTCGTTATAACGATTATGGTGGAGGATCTACCGAAGTTTATTTCGGTCCTCTTGTACAATACCGTTTTAACAATAGAGCCTATCTAAGTGTTGAACACATGCATGGTTTAACAGACGCATCACATTTATCAAGAAGCACAATTATATTCGCATGGAGATTTTAATCAAAGGACAAGAATTCCTTGTCTATCTAATATTCATTATGTTCGTAACAGGTATCCTCAAAGAAAGAGGATACCTTATGGACATCTTCAGATTACTTGAACAGAAAGTTAAATCTAAAAAAATGGTTGTATTCCTCGTATCATTATTTGGAGGAATTTTACCGATACCAGGTCGTGTGGCTCTGTCTGCATCTATGTTGAATAGTATTGCACCAGTTGATAATAAGAAACGTAAAAAGTTTGGTATTATTGATTACTTAGCAACTCACCATTATTATCTGTGGTCACCATTAGAAAAAACAGTCATCATCCCAATGGCGGTATTGGGTTTAACTTATTCTAAATTCATGTTATATATCTGGCCGTTATTGTTGATAACAGGACTTTATATTACCTATTATATTTTATCATTAGAAGATGATGAAATTGATATTGAAGTTAAAGATGAACCAATCAATTGGAAAAACATTTTTCTTGTTGTTGTTCCATTTTTAGTAACGATTCTGGTTAGTTGTTTTACTGATTATTATTTTGCAGCATTTACAACATTCACATTCTACTTGATTAGTTATTCTAAATTATGGAAGAATTTGTTTAGTTACATCAATTGGGAATTAATTTGGATTGTTGCAGTTATTATTATTCTTGGTAATTTGATTGGAAGTTATTACCCACAAATGGAAGAATATCTGAAACAATATAAAACTCCTGAGAGTATTTTGGTTGTGGCTGTATTAGGTTTCTTAGCATCATTCTTATTAGGATCATCAGCAAAATATGCTAGTATTGTTAGTTTATTAACAAGTGTATTTGGAATGCAGTATTTTGTTTTATTCTTTACATTAGAGTATTCTGCTTACTTAATATCACCGTCACATAAATGTTTACCAATAGGTCAGAAATACTTTCATACGGGATTTATGACCTATCTAAAGGCTCTAATTGTTTGGATTTCAATTATGATAACATTTGCAATTCTAACGATTTTATAAAGTGTTTACTTTTTAAAAAATAAAATATATATTATAAAGTAACAATTATATTATGGAAAAAAGTAAATTTAAATTAGGTGATGTGCTTCAATTAGAAAGCGAAATTAATGGGTTTGTTGCTCCTGAAACCGGAGAAAAAATTTACGAAGGTTTCTTAAATCAAAACCTTTCAATCATTTTAAAATACGAACTAACTGAACTTAGTGAAGTTCTATCTAAAGAAAGAAAAAAGGTAGAGAGTTTGAGAGATGATTTAATCAAAAAGCACGGTGAAGAGGATGAAAGAGGCGGTATAATGGTTAAAATGTATCTTGAACAAAAAGATGATGAAGGTAATGTTATCAGTAAAGTTATAAACCCAAAATACGTAGATTTCGATAAAGAATATGGTGAATTACTTAATACCGAAATCGATGTAGAGTATCCCGAAATTACAAAAGAAGATCTAAAAGAGGCGGGTAAATCAAAAGACAAATACCGTGTTTTATTTAGACTAATTAAAAAAGAAGTAAAAGAATAAAAAAAGGAGGTTTAAACCTCCTTTTTTATTTCTATAACCATGTTACCTATCTCATATTCACCGGGCTCATAGTATGGTATCGATAGTCTTAATTTATTAAATAAATTAATGTCCTCATTGGTAAAAGGTTCCTTTTCATATATCATCACATCAACTACATCAGTTAAAACAAATTTCGTTCTTAAATCATATCTCGTTCTCGATTGCTCATTCTTAATGTAATCTTCGGGAATTTCACCTAAATTAATCTTATCAAAATACGGTTCAACTTCATACAAACGATTTTTATTTCTCGTTGTTAAACCCATAGTGAATGTTTTATATTTAAATTCCTTATCTTCCCAATAACGTAGTTCATTGAAAGAAACGTAAGGAATACCCCATTTTCTAATAAAGTTTCTAATTGAATTTATTTCATTGGTAACTCTGGTGTTTTTAAAATCTTCACTAAATCTAGATGTTTGTGAAACGAAATGATAAACGATTGCAGATTCAGTTGTTTTTAATTCATAACCTTTTAATTTTGCCCTAATTAAGAAGTCGTCATCTTCACAAAAAGCCGGTACAAAACTAAACCCATCGAATCCACCTACATCAATAAACATATCTTTAAATCCTGACATAAAAAATGTTGCACCATCATATAAAGATTTGTTTGTTTTCATTTGATTTACAAGCTCATTAAATTGATAATGATTAAAGTCATTAAAGTTAGAACCCAAATCAAATAAAATCTTTCCTGGTCTTCTATGTCCTTTAAATATCGGTGGTTCAATCGTTGTATATGAGATAATTGTTTTAGGATTTTCATGTAATAAAGATGATAGACTTTCCAAGAAACCCTCACCAATTACCATATCGTTATGAATCAAAACTAATTTATCGGTATCAACTAATTTGATACCCGCATTATAATTTTCAGAAAATGTTAATTTATCGTCGTCATGTATGAAAGATAAGTTCTCATCATTAAGTGATTCTAACCATTCTTTAGTTCCATCTGTTGATCCACCACTACTAATTACCATAGGTTCATTTGGATAAATTTGACGAATCCTTTTGTAACAATTTTCGGTTAATCCAAGATTATTAATTACCGCTAATACAAATGTTATATCCATATATTATTTTTAAATGTTATTGTTCCAACTCAAATATTAATTGTGTACATATAGAAACTTTTCTATGTGTATAATGTTTCCTTTAAATTTGTTAATATACTCCTCCACAAATAATCCATCCGCATTTGCTTTAGTAACGTCTAATCTTAGTTGTTTAGAATACTCGGATTTTGACATAAAATTACCAATATCAATCCTGTTAACTCTCGGTACTGATATTAATGGTATATAATCACTATTAACCCAATTATGTACTAAATTACAATGAACAAAATTAACATCATATCTAAATTTTATTGAGTCTAAAAATGTTTCAACAAAAACAGGAACATAATAATTGTCATCGCCAGACATTACAACCCATTCTTCTTCTAAATTTTCTAACCCATAATTTCTTGCAGTGTGACCCCAATCTTTATGTGGTCCATTTAATTCAGAAAATTTAAATCTATTATCATTTTTGAAATATGATTTAACTTCTTCATACCCTTCATACGGAGCATCTGCAACAACATGTACTTTCCATCTATCAACTGTTTGTACTTTTATTGACATTAATATAACCATTAATTTGTCTGGTCTATTATAAGTTGGGATTATAAATTCTATTTTTTTCATTTAATTATTTTTTCCAAAAACTATAAATTCCTTTATCAAGTTCATATTTTTCCCACGTGAATCTTTCTCTATTAGGTTGTTTCTGTGCCCACTCCCACATTTGTAACAAACCATCATACAGAGATGTTTTGTCTTCGTAGTTTAATAACTCAACAGATTTTTGCCAAGTAGGAACTGCAACTTTCACTTCATGTCTTTGTTCTTTGTAAACCGTTTGACCATCTTTGATTACTTCTTTTAAAATTCTATTGGCCTCATTAATCGTGTAATGTTTAGTTCCACCAAGATTAATAATTTCTTTCGAACAGTTTTCTTGATATGATGATTTCCATAAACCCTCAAGACAGTCATCTATATAACTGAATGCTCTCTTTTGTTCACCATCACCAAAGATTGACATTGGTTCACCGTTTAGGTGTTGATACATCCAAATACCTAAAACGTTACGATACTTGTCCCAGATGTTCTGTTTGATACCATAAACGTTATGTGGACGAATGATACACCAGTCCAAACCATGTTGTTCACCTGCAACTTT